>Ga0190359_1000028_pt1 | contig 72176 bp, 49 predicted proteins | sample 48721823_MG_FD_161269 | JGI IMG/M metagenome (GOLD analysis project Ga0190359, IMG submission 161269) | Hydrothermal vent microbial mat bacterial communities from Southern Trench, Guaymas Basin, Mexico - 4872-18-2-3_MG | ecosystem: Environmental > Aquatic > Marine > Hydrothermal vents >...
GTGGTGATACCGGTGGCGATACCGGTGGCGATACCGGTGGTGATACCGGCGGCGATACCGGCGGCGATACCGGCGGCGACGACGGCACCGTAGACACCGAGGGCAAGGGCATGATCTACGGCCTGGTAGTGAACGCCACCAGTGTCACCGACCCGAACGACCTCAGCGACGCCGAGCCGGTACCGGGAGCCACCATCCTCGTCGACGGCCGCTTCACCATCACCGCCGGCGACGACGGCTACTTCGAAACCTGGGTGGAGCCCGGCGACGTCGCCCTGCTGGCCTCGGCCGAGGGATTCGAAGACAGCGGCAACGACTGCGTGGTAGTGGAGGGTGGTGCGGTGGAATGCAACATCTTCCTGCCGCTCGAGACCGATACCCAGCAGGACGGCAGCGACCAGTCCGATGTCTCCGACCTCTACCACGGCTGCTCCAGCGTCACCCCCGCGGCAGGCAGCAGCGGCATGCTGTGGCTGCTGCTGGCCCTGGGTTTACTGACCAGCCGACGCCGCCGCCAACAATGATACCCTGACATGCCGGGAGAAGCTGTATGCCGGGGCACGACAACAAGAGCCGCTGGTTGCCCTGGCTGCTCGTGGCCGTGCTCCTGGCCGTTGCCCTCCCCCTCTACCTGGTACTGAACCAGGAGCGGGAGGCGTCGCCCCGGCAAGCCGTTGCCAAGGACAAGCTCCCGGAAACAGCCGACAGCGCCGGCGGCGGCCGGCAATCTTCTCCCGGGTCGGCGAGTGCCACCGGCGACCCGGACACCGCTCCCCCGGAAAACCGGCCTCCCCCTTTCCGGCGGGAATGGTTCGCTCCCTGGGGCAACGGCCCCGGCCAGATGGGAAAGCGGCAACCCCGTGAAGGTGCACCCGAGGGTCCCATGGCCTTCGCCGTCATCGACGAGCATCGCTCGGTGGTGCTCGACCAGGTCAACCAGCGCCTGGTCTTCTTCAGCGATGGACGGGCAGCCAGGACGGTAGCACTGGACGGCGACACCTACCAGGACCTGCAGGTGGACGGGCAGGGACGGGTCTGGTTGGTGGACCGTCTGGCCGGGCGCAAGCTGGTGCTGCTGGACGAGGACGGCAAGACGCTCGCCCGGATACCGCTGGAGGGAGAGGGAGTCGGCGAGGGCGGCGCGGTTACCGGACTGTTCGTCTACCGGGACGGTGCCTGGGTGGAGGTGGAGCACAGTCGCCAGGTACACCTCACCGATGCCGGCGGAAAAGCGCTCGAAGAACGCCCCAGCCGGCCCGGCCGGCTCACCCGGGACGGCCGCCTGCTGATAGCGGCCGCCCTGGAGGGCCGGCAGGCGGCGGTGATCACCGTCCGGCCGGCAGGGCAACCCGCCGCCAACCCCCGGGTGCTGGCCCGGGTGCCCTTCTCCCTGCGAGTGCTGCACCTGCTGCTGCTCGACAGCGACCTGGCCGGCAACATCTACCTGGGAGCCCACCTGGCGCAGATGTCGCCCGACCCTCCCTACGGGGTGGTCGCCGAGCGCCTGGAGGTGGTGGTGCTGGGACCCGATGGCGGTGAGCTCGACCGCATCGAGTTGGCGGCCAGCGCCGGCGCTCTCGAGCAATTCCGCTCGCTGCTGGTCACGGCCGACGGAGCCGTGTACCAGCTCTGGTTCGGTGCCGAGGGCGTGGAGCTGAGAAGAGTCAGGTAGGAGGGAAAGGACCTTTCTCAGAAGCCCACCCCCACGCCCACCTGCAGGTCCAGCGGATAGAAGGTATCCAGCAGGGTGTCCTTGTCGGCCGGGTAGAGGGGAATCCGTCCCAGGACGAACAGGTCGCAATCGAAGCTGTAGAAGCGCAACAGTCTCACCCCGGCCCGCAGCGTGAGGGCGGGCCCGAAGTCGTTGCGGTAGTCGAGGCTGTTCTCGTCGGCGGCATCCAGCAAGCCGCTGTAGCGCCGGTACTCCAGTCCCAGCCCCGCCGAGAGGTAGAAGGTGGCCCAGCCCTGCTCGGAAAACTCGTAGGTCAGCCCACCCTCGGCACCGGTGTGGATGGCCAGCACCATCTCCCGCCCGGAAGGCCGGCCCGGCCAACCGGCGGCAAACACGCGCACGAACACCTGCCAGTGATCGGCCCCCCGGGTCAGGCTCACTGCCCCGCCGGGAGCCAGGGCCAGCGAACCGCTGCCCCTTCCCAGTCCCTGGAACAGCTCCAGCCTCCAGTAGTTGTGGCCGCGTTTGAGAACACTGTGGGCCGCCCGTTGCACCGCCGAGTAGTGGGTAATGTCGTCCGCCAGGAAGACGGGATCATGCCCCAGCACCTGGCCGACGGAGCTGCGCAGCAGGCGATCGAGCTGGCGCAGGTCGTCCAGGTGGTGACGCACCGGCACCTCGCGGTTGATACGCGCCGTCAGGTACCACACTCCTTCCAGGCGGAACAGCTGCAGCAACAGGTACGACTGGCAACCGCTGGTCACCAGCCGGTGGGTGGGATGGTGGGCCAGTTCGTCCTCGGCCAGCCGGCGTAGGCCCTGCCGGTGCTCGGCGGGAGCACGGATCTCCAGGCACAAGTCAACCACCGCCCGGACCGGCGGGCTCAGCCCCAGCAACAGCAGTGACAGCAGGCAGACCGGCAGCCTCATGAAGTCGCCTCCCCCGGCTTCAGAAACTGATTCCCAGCTTCACCGAGAGCGTCGGGAACCAGGTATGAATGGCGCCGTAGTTGTCCTCGTTGTCGATGACGTAGGCGGGCAGGTTCAGCTCCCCCTGCAGGTAGAACTGCACCGCGCTGGCCCGCATGAACTCCCAGCCGCACAGCAGGTCGACGTCCAGGCCACCGCCCAGCAGCAGGGAACGATCGTCGTCGTTGCGGACCCCCACCGGCTTGATGGCACTGAACCACAACAGCTCGAAGTTGGCCCCGCCACCCCAGTAGAAGGAATGGATGCCGCGCGGTTGCAGGTAGTGGAGAAAGTGCAGGGCCAGGCCCACGTCGCCGCCGAAGTCGATGTGGCCGCCGGCCTGGTTGGACTTGGCCGCCGTGCGGCTGGTGCCGATGCCCACCTGGGCCACCGCCTCCAGTCCCCAGTTCTCGAAGCGCCCCCGGTAGCCGGCAGCTATGGTCATGGGGCTGAACACCCGCAGCGTGTCGCTGACGGTCGCCGTGGGATCGGCCGGAGCGGTGTCGAAGCGACCCCCGCGGACCTGGGTACCCAGGTTGAGGATGAAGTGGTGGGTACCCTGGATGCGCTGCGCCGACTTCATGGAGTCGGCCCGCAGCACGGTGTCGCGCTTGATGGTGGCGGAGATGGGCACGTCGCCGAGCAGGGCCTCCACCGCCCGTTCGGCGAACTGGCTGATCTCCTCGGCGTAGAGCTGGTCCACGCGCTCTTCGCGACCGTTGCCCGAGTAGCGGGCAAAGGCCGTCCAGCCCTCCGTGAGGGGATACAGCTCCACCACGATACGCTCCTGGCAATCCTCTTGCACGGCCTCGTAGCCCTTCTCGTGGGTGACGAAGTGTTCGAACAGGCGCTTGAGGTACGCCAGCGGGCTCTGCCCCAGCGGCAGGAAGGGAGTGCTGGCCGGGTGGGCCTGCAGCAGGTTCTGGATCTGGGCTTCCACCCGTTCCCGGCGTGCGGCAAAGTCCTCTTCACTGGCCTTCTCGGCCGCCTGGCCGGTCTCGGAAGCCGCCTTCCCGGTCGCCTGCTCCGCGCCTGCCTGGCGGCCCGGGGCCTCTCCGGCAACCTCCTCGCTTGCCTGCTGCAACTTGATCTCGACACACACCCTTTTTGACGGCGGCGCCGCCCGGGCCGGCAGCACGGCCAACAACAGCAACGATAACGTCGTTCCCAGTGGTGTGATCCGTGCCAGACGGGTCATGGGGAAACCTCCTTTCCTCTGGCCCGGGGCGGACCTCTCCAGCCGGGCCTGTCAGGCCCGCGGCGCCACCCCGGGAGTTTCTTCGCAATCGCTCCTGCCGGTGAGTTATTGCAATGAGCGTGCCAGTCCCTGGCCGCAACCCGGCCTCAAGTAAACCGGAGGCTTACGCAGCCAGTCGCCCGCCCGATACCCGGCACCGTCTCCGGGTCACGCTGCCGCCGGTCACGCCTGTTGCAGGAAGTTCACACCGGGGAGGCCGGGTGCGGCTAACGGCGTACCACGATGCTGCCCGGCTGGCCGTCCTGGCCGGGAAAACCGGGTTCGGGAGCCTGGGGATCCAGGGGCGTCGCGCCGCGGCCGGGCCGGGCATCGTAGAAGCCCAGCTCGTCCTCCACTCCTCCGCCTCCGGCATCCACCAGGATGATGCCACCGCCGCCACCACCGCCGCAGTGGGCCCGCCAGGCGGCACCACCGTCTCCCCCGCGCACCGACAGGGTGTCCTCGACGACGATGTGACCGCCGCCGGTGCTGAGCACGATGCGGCCGCCCGCGCCGCCGCCGCCTCCGCCGCCACCGGCGTAAGCGATACCGCCAGTGCCGCCGTCGGCGTAGACGCCGCCCCGCACGGTGATGTCGCCGCCACCCAGGGAGGCGATGACGACGACCCCTCCCCCGCCGCCACCACCGCCACCGGAACCCGCGGAACAGGTGGAACCGCCGCCGCCACCGGTTCCGCCGTTGAACAGCGAGCCGGTCCCGGGACCGCCGCCGCGACCACCGCTGCCGGCACCGGCGTCTCCACCACCGGCGCCGCCGCCGCCGGCCAGCCCGCCGCCCCCACCCGCCTGGGCACAGCCTCCGGCAATACCCTCCCCGGCACCATCACCACCCCCGGAACCGGAACCCGTCCCCGCTCCCGCCGGCTCGGCCGCCGCCTGGCCGGGAGGAGAGCCGGCTCCACCGGCGGCCGCTTGCGGGCCGTCGCCATCGGCGCCGCCGCCACCTCCTCCACCGCCGGGACCGGCATCACCGCCGGCGGCCGGTTCCAGGTAACCCACCTGGCCATTGTGCCCGCGGGCATCGATCTCGCCGTAGATTTCCACGTTGCCGGTGGCCAGCAATTGCAGGGGTTCGTCTCCCACCCCCATCACCCGGGCACCGGTGCCGATGACGATGTTACGGTAGTACTGTACCCCCGACAGCATCACCGTGGCCGGTCCCTGGATGACCAGGTCCTCGGGTGTGGCCGGCCTGGTGATCTCGAACCCCGCCGCCGCCTGCCCGCCGGCATTCACCAGCAGCAGCTGACAATCTCCCGCCGGTGCCTGTCCATCTATGGTAGCCGTCACCCACAGGCGGTCACCGTCGGCAGCCACGGAGGGGTGGGAGAAACTCACCGCGGGGGAGGAACTCTCCGGGTGGCAACCGGCGAAACCGGCACCCTGAAACAGCAGGCGCACGCTGCTGCCGGCGATGGCCTGGCTGGGCAACAACGAATCCACTCGCGGCGCCACCACTACCAGCCAGTCCAACCGGGCGGAACTTCCTCCTCCCGGAGCCGGGTTCTCCACCCACAGATGGTGTTTGCCAGCCGTGGTGGTGTAGCTGGCGTCCACGGTGGCCTGCAGGTGGCTGGCATCGCGCCAGGTCGTCGCCAGCTGCCTACCATCAAGGTAGAGCCGCGATTGCTGCACGAACCCGGCACCGCCGGCCAGGATGGTCACCGGCCCGGAGCCGGCGGCCACCTGCGCGGGGCTCACGCTGTCCAGGCGGGGCAGGGGGTTGACATCGTCCTGCTCCTTCACCTCCACCAGGGCCGAGGCGCCGAACTGCCGGTAGCCGGCCTCAATGGTGGCCTGACCCGGTGCCAGGGCCGTCACCAGGCCGTCGGCCGCCACCCGGGCCACCTGGGTGTCGCTGCTGGACAGGGTCGTCTCCGCGTCGCCGGTAAGGTCCTCGCTGCTGCCGTCACTCCACAGTCCCACCACCTGCACCCGGCCGCTGCCGCCTGGTTGCAGTTGCAAGCGCTCCGGGGCCACCGCGATGGCCTCCAGGCGGCGCCCCGTGCCGACGACCACCGCGACGGTGTCTTCCAGCCGCCCGTGCTCGACGTGCACCTGGGCCACACCGTCGCTCAGCCCGAAGACGATGCCCTCCCGGGTGACGGCAGCCGTGGCGTGGTTGTCGATGGAGTAGCTGGTTCCCAGGGCCGGAGCGCTCAGGTCCACCTCGCTGCCGTCGGTCAGCCGGCCCACGACCTGCAACTGCCGGTAATCGCCCACGGCCAGTTGCAGGTCAGGGGGTTGAGCGTCGAGCCCGGCCAGCAGGGCGTAGCGGACTTCGACGGGAATGGACACCAGCCGGCCCTGCCACCAGGCATTCACCCGGGTGGTACCGGCTGCCACGGCAAACAGGCGCGCTCCGTCCAGCACCCTGACCACCGCGCTGTCGCTCGACCACAGCGACAGCCCGGCCTCCCCGGTCACCTCCTGCACCACCTGTCCCCAGCCCTCCTGCTCGTCCCATTCCAGAAACGTCCCCCTGACCTCGAGCTGTACGGTTTGCTGCAGGTACAGCTGCAGGGAGGCAGGTTCGATGCGCAGCGCCAACAGGTCACCGTCCTGCCAGGGACCACTGCGGCCGCAGCCGGCCAGCAGGACCGCCGCCAGCGAGCAGGCCAGCAGGCATCGCCGGGCAATGTTCATCACAGACCCCCTTGACGTCGACCGGAGTCGGAGTCTAGCACAAAAAAGCGGGGCCAGTAAGCACGGCTCAACCGCCAGCTTGCCCGAGCTGCCGGCGCCAGTCGCTTTCCAGTTGTTCGAGCGAGCGGCCGAAGATGTGGCGCACGGCCTGCGGCAACGGTGACTCCGCTCGCAGGGCCGCCAGCAGCACCAGCACCCGTTCACGCCCGTAGCGGCCGACCAGCCAGTCGACCATGTCCAGCGACTGCAAGCCCAGCTCCTGCCGGCGCTGGCGATCCCGCGGCCAGCGCAAGGCCTGGTCGAGCGCGCGCCAGCTCACCAGGCGCTGGCGACGGGCCAGCCAGCGCAGGCGCAGCTTCTCGACGCGGCCGGGCGGCCGGGTCACCCAGCCGGCCAGCCCCTCGTAGAGCCACAGCGGTGCCCGTCCGTAGGAGAGCTCGTCGACGAAGCGGCAGGCCAGTTCCCGGGTAAGAATCTCCAGCCAGGCGCGCCGGCCCCGGCCACGGTCTTCCCAGGTCAACGCCCGCCCTCGGCGGTACACGTCTTGCCGGTCCCCCGCCGCCGCCTGTGCCTGGAATTCCTGCGAGGAGCCATAGACCTTCAGCGACAACGGCCCGTAGAGCCGTTCGGAGAAAACTGCCAGGTTGAAGGCCAGGGCCCGGGGCAGCAGCTGCTCCAGCAGATCGCTGTCGAAGGAAGGTGCCGCCTCCACCTCGGCTCGCAACTGGCCGGCCCGGATGGTGATGACGGTGCTCTCGCCCTCTGGCTGGTGACCCGTCAGCGGCCCGCCCGCGGCCCGTCGCTCCACCCAGCCGCCGGTGAGCTCGAGCAGTTCCTCCTTGCCGGGAAACTGCCGGCGGGCCTGTCGCAACAAGACCCGGGCCCGCCCCGGCCGGCCGGCCAGGGCCTCGCGGCGCACGCCTTCCAGCCAGGCGTCGAGCAGCCGGGCCCGTAGTTTCCGCAGCCGGCCGGCTTCGGCCGCCGGGCAGCGTCGCAGGGCCTCGGCATACCAGCGCCGGGCTTCCCGCCAGTCTCCACTGTCCAGGAGAAAATCGGCCAGGGCCAGCACCGCCGCCACCTGTCCCGGCTCGCCCAGGATCACCCGGACATAGGCATCCTCCACCTGGCCGGCCAGCTCCTCCGCCTCGGCGGGACGCCCGGTCACTCGCAGCAGCCGGTACAGCTCCTGGCGCACCTTGCCCAGCGACAGCCAGATGCCGCTCATGCGCCCTTCGCGCCCGGCGGACCGTTCCAGGTCGTCCTGCGCCCGGCGCAACAATCGTTCCACCTCGGCAAAGCGTCCCCTGATTACCGAGCGCCGCGACGACACCGCTCCCAGCAAGGCCCTGATGAAAAGCAGCTCCGGGGCGGCGGGATGCAGTTGCAAGCCGCGGGCGACCGTCTGCTGGGCATCGGTGCTGGCTCCCGATTCCATCTGTGCCCGGGCCAGTATCGCCCAGCGCATGGCTCCCCCGGGGGAATCGGCGCACAGGGCCTGCAAGGCGGTTATCGCCGGGGTGTACTTGTGATCGAGCACCAGCCTCAGGGCCAGCCGTTCCAGGCGCAGGCGCAGGCTCGCGGCCCGGGCGCCGGCGATGCCGCTGCCGGCCCGGGTGGGCGCCAGCAGGGCCACCAGGCAGCGTACCGCCGCCTCCTTGCTGCCCTGCTCGTCCAGGGCCCGGCAGGTGTCCAGCATGCCTTCGACCACCTGCCGGCGCAGCTCGAGCGGGGTTTGCCCGCTGCCGCTCATCTCCAGCGCCCGCAGGAAAAACTCCAGCGCCAGCGCCTGGGCGTCGCGCCGGGCCGCCCGGCGGGCATGCTGCAGCAACTGCTCGGCGTCCCGCGCTCCCCCGGCCCGGGCCGGTTGCCCGGGCCAGCCGGCCAGCAACAGCAGCGAGATGATCAAGACCCTGGTGTTCATGTTCCGCTCCGTTTCCGAGAATAACAGAACCCGGCCCGCCAGTCGAAAAGTTCATCGGCGGCAAACGTACTTGACCCTGCAGTTGCACAAGCAACTGCAGGTTTAATGTTCTACAGGTTGAATTGGCGAGACCGGACGGCGCTTCGCGCAACGGCCCGGTAGTCCGCTCTTTGCGATTTCTGCAGTTTGCGAAGCATGTTCCAGATTACAGTACCAGCACCGGGTCATCATGAAACCCCAACGTTGCTTTCTGCAACGTTGGGGTTGACAGCGATGACGCTCCGTGATTAATGTCCGCTCTTGCCGGCTGGGGCCAGGTAGCTCAGTAGGCAGAGCAACGGACTGAAAATCCGTGTGTCGACGGTTCGATTCCGCCCCTGGCCATGCCGGAAAGGCCGGGTCCCCGGGGACCCGGCTTTTTTTTCAGGTGATCTCCGCGGCGATGCCGGCCAGGGCGGCGGCGGGGTCGGGGGCACGGGTAATGGGCCGGCCGATCACCAGCAGGTCGGCCCCGGCGGCCACGGCCGCGGCCGGGGTACTGACCCGGGCCTGGTCGCCGGCGGTTGCTCCGGCCGGGCGGATGCCCGGGGTGACCAGCAAGGGCCGGGGGCCGAAACGCCGCCGCAAGCGGCCCGCTTCCCGGGCCGAGCATACCAGCCCGTCAATCCCGCATTCCAGCGCCAGCCCGGCCAGGCGCTCCACCTGTTCACTCACCGGGCCGGCCCAGCCCAGCTCGGTGATGCCCTGCTGATCGAGGCTGGTCAGCACCGTCACCGCCAGCAGCGCCGGGGGATTTTCCAGCTGCCGGGCTCGTTCCACCGCCGCGGCCAGCATGCGCCGGCCACCGCCGGCATGCAGCGTCAGCAAGCCCACGCCCAGGCCGGCGGCCGCGCCCACGGCCCCGGCCACGGTATTGGGAATGTCGCACAGCTTGAGATCCAGAAAGACGGGCAGGCCGGCCTGCCGGCAGGCCCGCACCGCCGCCGGCCCGGCCGCGCTGAACAGCTCCAGGCCCACCTTGATCCAGCACCGGCCGGTGCCCAGGGCCCGCAGCAGTTGCCCCAGTTCTCCCAGCGAGGGCACGTCGGCGGCGACGACGATGCGTCCTTCCGCTCCCTCGCTGGCATACCACCGGCGCCCCGCCACTAGGCGTCCTCCCCCTCGTCCTCCTCCAGGGTCTGCAGCCGGTCCATCATGGTGTCGCAGGTGTCGTCGTCGAGCACGTCCATGGCCTGGAAGCGGGCGTAGTCATAGAAGGCCTGCAGGGCGTCGAGGGCTCGCTTGCGGGCCTCTTCCTGCTGGCCGGTGCTGCGGGCGTTGCGGTAGAGGGTGTCGACATCCAGGCGTCCCTCCGGGGAGAAGCCCACCGAGCGGAACAGCTCCGAGTACCGGGGCGGAGGGTTGCCCAGGAAGGACTCCAGGCGATCGAGATGTTCGGGACTGGCCGCCTGCAGGGCCATGTAGATCACCTGCAACAATCCCCGGTATCTCTCGAAGGCCAGTCCCAGCATCTTACCCGAAGACGGCGACGCCGACCCGGCCGGCTCTACCAGCCCCTGGCGGTGCAGGTCGGCCAGCACCTCCAGGGCGGTTTTCTCGCCCAGGCCACTGATCTCGATGAGTTCGCTGGTGGTGCGCTGCCCGTCAACCAGATCCAGGATGTCGACCTGGCGCCGCTCCAGCTCACCGGGCAAGTCCACCTGGCGCCTCACCAGCACCTCGTCGTCCCGGGGCTGGAACTGTTCCAGGCGGTTGTACTCGCGCCGGCGCTGCAGTCCCTCGGCGATGAGTTCCCGGGTGGACACATCCAGGCGTACCGAGGAGGGCTGGCGTACAACACCTTCTATGAAGACGAACTCTCCCTGGTCGAAAAAGAAGGTGGAATAGACGATCTCCGTCACCTGGGCCTTGATGCCCTCGTACAACTGCCGGGCGCTTATCAGTTTCTGTTCCAGCAATACCGCGCCCAGCTTCTTGCCCGGCTCCACCAGATCGTACACCTGGGAAAGCTGCTCCAGGGAAAGCACCCCCCGGCGCCAGAGCACCTCGCCCAGGCGATCGTCTTCCACCGAGGAAGCGGCGTAGACCACCCGGCCCTCCCGGAAGGTGATGCTCTTGCGCGCGTGCGGTACCAGCAAGGTCAGCAAGCCGTTGCCCCGCAGGGATGTCAACAGCGCCAGCAGCTCGGCCACGCTGAAAAGCTTGAGATCTCCATAGAGCAAGGGGTGTCGCCGCTGGCCCGGCTCATGCAGGGGAGATACCAGCAGGCTATCGTCGAGCCAGGTCAAGCGCGGCAACCGGGAACACTTCTCCCGGATGGTTCGCACCACTTCCGCCGCCAGCAGCAGGTCTCCTGCTTCAGTCCATTCCGCCTTGGCCATCTGCCGTCCTTCCTCGGGCCACTTCCTCCAGCCGCTCCAGTAAACGCTTCGCCAGTGCCGGGTTGGGCAGGCTCTCGACTATTGTACCACGTTCGAACAGCAGGCCGCTTCCCCGCGGTCCGAAAGCAACCCCGATGTCGGCCGCCCGGGCCTCTCCGGGGCCATTGACCTCGCAGCCCATGACCGCCACCACCAGGTCCAACCGGGAATTGTCCAGCCAGCGCTCCACTCGCTCGGCCAGCTCGGCCACCCGGGCACTGGTACGACCACAGGTGGGGCAGGATACCACTACCGGGCCGGACCGCAAGCCCAGTGCGCGCAACAGTACCCGGGCCACCCTGACCTCCTGCTCGGGCGGGCCCGAAAGCGATATGCGCACGGTATCACCGATGCCCTGGTAGAGCAGGATGCCCAGCGCCGCGGCCGAACGCACCGCCCCTGACAGTGGTGGCCCGGCTTCGGTAATTCCCAGGTGCAAGGGCAGCTCCGAACGCTGGGCGAACAGGCGGTTGGCCTCGACGGTGGTGGCCAGGTCGAATGCCTTGAGAGACACCTTCAGGTCGACGAAGCCCTCGGCCCGCATCTGCTCCACCATGCGCTCGGCCGCCGCCACCATGTTCTCCGCCGTCTGGCGCGCCGGCCGGCCTTCCTGGCGGGGAAGCGAGCCGGCGTTTACCCCCACGCGCACCGGGATACCCGCCTGCCCGGCGGCCTCGGACACGGCCCGCAGGGCTCCCGGGGCGGTCAGGTTGCCGGGATTGATGCGCAGGGCGTCGGCTCCCTGGGCGGCCGCCGCCACCGCCAGGCGGTGATCGAAATGAATGTCGGCCACGATGGGCAGGCCGCTACGCTCTTTCACCTCGCGGATGCGCGCGGCCGCGCCCACGTCGGGCACCGCCAGGCGAGCGATGTCGCAGCCCGCCCGCCGGGCCGCCGACAGTTGCTGCACCACGGTATCGATGTCATCCGGGGGGGCCTTGGCCATGGTCTGGATGGACACCGGCGCTCCGCCTCCCACGGCCACCGGGCCGATGTGCAACTGCCGGCTCTGCCTGCGCGTAATCACGGGCGCATGATAGCCAGGGCCGGTGGTGGTGGTCAACCTGGCGTTGATTTTCGCCGACCGCTGCGGTACCTTCGGTGGGATTCCCGGTGGGAGGAGAGATGAGCAAGGGCAGGTTTTTACTGTGCGCGGTGCTGGCCGTCGGCTGTGCCGCCCAGACGTTGCTGTCTCCCGACGATCAGCGCCAGGTGATCTCCAGCCAGCAGGGACGCGGCTACCACCTCAAGTACTCCTTCTTCGTGGGCCCTTTCTTCAGCTATGCCGACCGCTACTACATCTGCGAACGTGATTTCGATGAGCGGGTGCTGGTGCAAGGGCCGGGGGGAGAGGCCATCCTCAGCGCCGAGCCGCTGGCCATACTGCCGGTGGGTACGCGGGTGGTCGTCGACAAGGTGGAATTTCCCACCTCCGCGGCCATGGCCAGTCGCAAGCTCAAATCCCCCCGCCACTTCACCTGGGTGTACCTGCGCCCGGCCGAGCGCCAACTGGACAAGCCCCTGGTGCTGGTGTTGACGCAGACCATGCGCCGCCCGGCCGACTTCGAGCGGGCCCTGGCCGCCTACCTGGTGAAGGAAGATCCCCGGTCCACCCTTACCAACCTGCCTCAGCAGATCTACCAGGCGGTGGAGACCAAGCAGCCGGTAGCGGGCATGCCCGCCGACGCCCTGCTGCGCTGTCGCGGCCACCCGGACAAGATCCTGCGCCGCCACCAGGCCGGGCAGCGCCAGGAGATCTGGCAATACGCTCCCGGCCGGCGCGTCTTTCTCACCAACGACGTGGTGGTCAAGGCGGAAGGATTCCCGGAACGGGAACTGCCGCTGTGGAAGAGCCCGGTCCCGGGGAAGGCTGCCACTCGACAGCCCGACCACGCCGCGCCTGCCGACCAGCCAGGCGAAGGCCCCTAGCCGAGACCACCGGAGACCGTCGCCAAGATGCCACCCGGGTCCCGCAAGCAACCAGTCACGGTAGGCCTGCTGGCGGCCGTCCCGGCAAGCCCGGGTACCGCTGCCGCTACCATCCGGCATCGTTCCTGGCTGGAGTGGGCCGGTCCCTCGGGAAGCGGCCGGCTGGCGCTCTCCGGCCAGCGGGTGAGCATCGGCCGCCGCAGCACCTGCAGCCTGTTTCTCGACGACTCCAAGGTATCACGCCTGCACGCCTCGCTGTTGCGGGAACATGGTTCCTGGCTGCTGGTGGACGAGCAATCGGCCAACGGCACCCTGCTCAACGGCCGGCCGGTGCACCGCCAGGCATTGCGCCCCGGCGACATCATCCAGGTGGGCGGTACGCGCCTGGTCTTTCGCGAAGCCGAGGCTGACGTCGCCGCCGTCGACATCACCGTGGTTCCCGCCCCGGACAGCAAGCCCCCCGCCCTGGCCTGCCTCAGTTGCGAGCCCGGCGACTTCCGGCCCGAGGCTGAGATAACCCGGGAAGAGGATCTGCGGGCCGACTACCGGCGCCTGCACACGGCCTACCTGTTTCACGCCTACCTGGGTCGGGAGACCGACGAGCGCAAGCTGCTCGAGAACATCCTGCACTTCGCCTTCCAGCAGCTGCCCGCGGAAAGGGGCGCCATCCTGCTGCGCGAGGAAGAAGGGGCGCCGCTGGTTCCGGCCCTGGCCATGAACCGCAACGGCGAGCGTACTCGCATGGTGATTCCCGATTCGGTACTGCGCCTGGCCATCTCCAGCCGGCGGGCGGTTCTCTCCGAGGACGCCTTGCTGGACACCCGGTTCGCCCGCGCTCCCAGCATCGTCGACGAGGGAGTACGCTCGGTCATGTGCGTACCCCTGCTGGGCCGGCAAGAGGCCGTCGGCGCCCTGCACCTGGACACCCGCACCACCCGGGGAGCCTTCGGAGAACGCGACCTGCAAATGCTCAGCGCCATCGCCGCCCAGGCAGCCTCGGTGCTCGAACAATCGCGCCTGCACCGGCGCCTGCAGCGCGAATCCCTGCAGCGCCAGCGCCTGAGCCGCTTTCTGCCCCGCGAGGTGGTTCGCGAGGTGGTCAGCCGGGGGCTGGAACTCGACGCCGGCGGCCGCAGTTGCCACGTGGCGGTGCTGTTCTGCGACATTCGCAGTTTCTGCAGCCTGGCCGAGTCGCTGCCGGCGGTGGAACTGGTGCAGTTGCTCAACACCTTTTTCGAACGCATGGTGGAGGTGGTCTTCGACCACGGTGGCATGCTCGACAAGTTCATCGGCGACGCCCTGATGGCCGTGTGGGGAGCCCCCTTGCAGAAACCGGACGACTCCTGGCGGGCCATCTGCGCCGGCCGGCAGATGTTGCGGGAACTGGAGGCGGTAAACCGGGAGATCACCCGGGCCGGCTGGCCGCAACTGAGCGCCGGCATCGGCTTGCACAGCGGCGAAGCGGTGGTGGGAACGGTTGGCTCGCGGCGGCGAATGGAATATACAGTAATGGGAGCGACGGTGAATCTGGCCTCGCGCATCTGCCAGCTGGCCGGCGGCGGGCAGTTGCTGGCATCGGCCCAGGCCGTGGGCGAGGCCGCCCGGGAGGGGCGGCAGTTGCCGGTACGGCGCCTGCCCACCACCCGGGTACGTGGCATGAGCCGGCCGGTTCACCTCTACCAGGTGGACTACCAGGAATGAGATCGCCGGGCGCACCCGGCTCAGGAGGCAGGAGCAACCAGTAGATGGCCACGCAACAATGTCCAGCCTGCGGAACCTTGCACGACGTGGGAGTCTACGTCACCGGCAAGCGCATTCGTTGCAAGAGCTGCGGCCTGCACTTCACCGTGGAGCGCCCCGAATCGCTCATCGCCGCCCGGGTGGGACGGCAGGTAGCCGCGGCTGCCGCCCGCCCGGCCCGCCCGGCCCCGGCCCCGGCACCGGCACCGCGTCCCGCGGCAGCGGCGGACGAGACCTCCCCGGTTGCCGGAGGCCTGTCCATTCCCGGCTTCGAGATCCACGAGATGCTCGGCAAGGGCGGCATGGGTCGGGTCTACCGTGCCCGGCAGGTCTCCCTGGACCGCTGGGTGGCCATCAAGATCCTCAACGAGGACCTGGCCAAGCATCATAGTTTCATCAGGCGCTTCGAGAAGGAATCGGGAGCGCTGGCCTCCCTGAATCATCCCAACATCACCGCCATCTTCGACCGCGGCAGCGCCGGCGGCCTGTACTATTTCGTCATGGAGTACGTTGGGGGGCCCAGCCTGCGGCACAAGATGCAGGCCGGCCTGGAGACCCGCGAGGCGGTGCAGCTGTTCTGCATCCTGTGCCGGGCCGTGGCCCATGCTCACAAGCGTGCCGTCATCCACCGTGACCTGAAGCCGGAAAACGTGCTCTTCAGCGAGGAAGGCGTGCTCAAGGTGGCCGATTTCGGTCTGGCCAACATCATCGCCCCCGATCGCCGCTGGGAACTCACCCGCACCAAGGTGAGCATGGGCACCGTCAACTACATGGCTCCCGAACAGCGCCAGGACGCCAAGCACGTCGATCACCGGGCCGACATCTACTCCCTGGGGGTAATGCTTTACGAAATGCTCACCGGGGAACTGCCGGTGGGCCGCTTTCGCCCGCCCTCCAAGACCAGGCCGGGTATCGACGAGCGACTCGACCGGGTGGTCATGCGCATGCTCGACGTCGAGCCGCAGCAGCGCCCGCAAAACGCCGAACTGATCTCGGCCACCCTGGAAAGCTGGCTGCAGGAGAAGAATCCCCCGGCCCGGGCGGAGAGCACAACCCGCGCGGCGGTTTCGGCGGAGACCACCCGCCCCCGCAGTTCACCCCGGCCGCTGTCGCGGGCCCCGCGCTCGCTGCGGCTGCGCCGTCTGCTTACCCGTACCCTGGCCAACCGCCTGGCCTGGTGGGTAGCCGCCCTGGCCCTGGCGCTGGCGGCGGGACTGGGCGGGCTGTGGTGGTTGATGCACCGGGGGCTGAGCGACCACCCCGGCGACCTGCGCCTGACCGGCAACGGCGCCAACCAGACGGTAGCGGTGGTGCACCCGCGCCAGCTCACCTATCTCTCGCCCAGCCGCATCGAACGGAATGGCGGAGAAGTCACCACCGTCTTCGACTTCCAGCCTTCCAGCCAGGAATCGCAACCCCTGCAACTGCTCGGAGGGGTGTGGCTGAAGAAGCGCGGCCGCCTGGTCCAGGACACCCTGGCCCGCGGCTTCGCCGTCAACCAGGTGCCAGCGCGGGCCCTGTTCGGAAAGACTCCCCACCTGGCCGAGGGAGTACGCCTGGATACCTCTCTCGAGGCCCGGCCGGCGGTGGTCCAGGTCGGGGAAAGGGCGCTTTCCATGCAGGACTACCTGGACCAGGCCCTGGGCGGTACGCGCTTGCTGGTGCCCTTGACCATCAGCCACCGGGCCGGCCTGGGGTTTCTCGACGCCGCGGGACGGGGACTGGAACTGCTGCTGCCGCTGCAGGACAGCCGCACCGGCATCCTCCTGCGCCGCGGCGAGGGCATGGAAGGCGGCAACCACGAGTTTCCCTTGCCCGAGTCCGCACCCGCCGCCCCCGCTTCCTGGCAGCTGCAGATGAGCATAGAGCAGGGGCGCATCCAGGTCAGCTTGAACGGTGTCGAGGTGGTAAACGAGCTGGCCGGCTTTCCCCTCGGCTTCCGGGGATTCCCGGCCATCTCCTGCCAGAACGCCCGCTGCCGTATCAGGCGGGTGGTGCTGCGGCAACCACGCTAGGTGATGTTCGTCGCGCGGGCCGCGCTGCCGCACCATCCAGGGGTCTGCCGGTTTCAGTGCAGGTCGAGTACCAGGCCGCCACCGGAAGAACCGCTGGAAACCAGGAAGTAGGTGCCGGTGGCGGCTCCGGCCGCCACCACTCCCACCGCCGTCCAGAACCACCACTTGCTGTACCAGTCGTCCGGCCACCAGCCGGCCGCCGCCTTTTCCTGCTCCGGTTGGCGGGCCGGGGTACGCTCGACGACTTGCTCGGCTCCCTGGGCCTGCTCCTCCTGCCCCGGAACCTCGCTGTCCGGGCCGGCCCCGGTGGCAACGGTCTCCGTCTCGGCAGTAGTCGTCTCCGTGGTCTCCAGCTGGCCGGTCTCGCTTTCCGCGGCCTGGTCCGCGCTCTCCTCCCCGCCCTCGGACAGGTCCAGGCCCAGGCTGAGTTCCTCGCCCTGCTGCTGCTGGCCCTCCTCCCCCGCGGCCGAGACTTCCGCCTCGCCCGGGGATGTCGGCTCGAGCTGCACCAGCTGGCGCAGGAAGTCATCCACCTGCTGCTGGTAGGCCGGGCTGGTGGCATCCACCATTCCTTCCCGGGTGGCAAAGTGCTCGCCGTCGGCGGAGATGGCCCAGCCCTTGAGCGACAGCGCCGCCCGGCTGCCCTCGGCCCAGACCAGCAGCACCTTCTGTGCCCCCAGGAAACTGGCCAGCGGGCCGACGGCCGGGGCCGGCTCACCACGCGCCAGCTTGCCGATCAGGGCCCGCAGCAGGACGGAGAAGCGACCCTGCTTGCTGGCCTTGCGCAGGCGCATACGCAGGGTACGCTTGCGTCCCCGGGCCACGTTGATGCGTCCGCCCCAGGGCAGGTAGCCGTCCTTTTCCGCCCGCACCAGGTGAATACCCGGACGCAAGCCGGAAAGCTGCAGGGGGGTACCGCCGGCATACTTGCCATCGAGGTAGATCTCCGCCCCCAGGGGTTCGCTCACCAGGGCCACCTTCTCCGCGGCCCCGGCCTGGTACCGGGAACGGGCCTGCTCGAACACTTCCTGGATGTTGGGCGGAAACAGGTTGCTGTCGAGCGTCTTGCGCCCGGGCAGGTCGAGGGCGCGCAGGAAATACTTCCCGGCCTTGTCGGGTTCACCCACCAGCACGCTGGTGGCCCCCAGGTAGATCAGGCACTCGACCAGCTGGGCCTGCTTGTCCAGCCAGGCATAGCCGAATTCGAACTTCTTCAGGGCCAGGGAAAAGGCATCCACCGCCTGTTCCAACTCCAGCTGTTCGTACAGCTGCTTGCCCTGGGCCACCAGGCGGCGGGCATCCTCCACCGCCTGCTGCTTCCGCGGCAGGCCACCCGGCTGCAACACCGCCAGCAGATCCGCCACTTGCAGCGAACCGGTGGAGGCCACCAGTTCACGCAAGCGATGCTGCAGGTCGACCGACAGGCGTGCCGCCGCCCCCCCCCGGCCGAAGGCGAAAGCACCCACCGTCTGGGCGGCCGCCGGGCCGGACGCCGCCAGCAGGAAAAGCACCCCGGCCGGCAGCAGATCCCTGAACCTGGCAAAGGTTCTCATTGTTCGCTCTCCCCCGCCAGCGCCGCCGGCGTGAACAGCTCCGCCGAACGCAGCACGTCCTGGGGGCCCAGGCCCCCCGCCAGCAGCACCTGCCCGCCCACCAGCGGCACGGCGGCATGACCGGCCCGTTCCACGCTGGTCTGTCCGGCGGCGGCCAGTTCGCCCTGGGGATCGAAGACCTCTATTTCCCGGCTGGGTGTCAGCTGTTCATCGCCGAATCCCCCGGCCAGCACCAGTTCCCTCCCGGCCGTCACCATCCCCGCCAGCCAGCGGGGCGAGGCCAGGGCCGGGCCTTCCTGCCATTCGGCATCGTCGGAGGATATCCTGCGGATGAGCCGGCTGTTGCCGGTAACCGGCGGCTGGAGAACCTGCCCGTCATACACGCGGCCTCCGGCCACGAAGACCTCGTCGGGGCGCAGGGGAATGATGGCGGCCCCGGCGAACATGAGGTTGGCGGGAAGCCCGCTGGAGAGCTTCTCCAGAAACACCCCGCCTTCCGCCGAGGGAGTGAACTCCTCCAGCGGCGGTGCGGTGGGGTAGATGGCACCGCCGATGAGCAGCACCTTGCCGGCGGCGGTCACCACCGCCGCGTGGCCCAGCCGCCGGGTGGCCATGGCGCTGGTGACCTTGACCACCTCCCCGGCGGAGCCGAGGCCGGGATCGTACAGGTAAGCGAAGTTGGAAGCGTGCTCCTCGTCCGGGGCAGTGCCTCCGCCGGCCAGCAGCACCCGCCCGTCGGGCAACAGCGAAGCGCTGTGCAGCACCATTCCCTGGGGCATGGTCTTTTCGATCCACACGTCCGGGCCGGGCAGGTACACCTCGAAGCTGGCCAGCACGTCGCCGGGAGCGACCTGCAGAAACATCCCGGAACCGGCCTGCAGGCCGAGTTGCCGCACCCCGCCAACCACCAGCACCCGGCCATCGGGCATCAGGGTGGCCGAGGCCAGGGCCCGGGGAGTGTGGAGGCGGGCCACGGGATAGATGATCCCGGTGGCCGGATCGTACATGTCCACGGCCGCGGTGGCCTGCCAGGCATCGCAACCCGGCCCGCAGCCATCGGCCTGGAGACGATCCACCCCCCCGGCCAGCAGCACCCGGCCGCCGGGCAGGCCGGCAGCCGCCAGGAAGGCCCGGGGCGCCTGCAAGGGCCGGGCGGCGCAGGAGACGTCGCCCACGGCAGCCAGGAAGATTCCCACCGTGGTATCGACTCCCTGGCGAATGTTCACCGGGGCGGCCGAGCCATACCAGGCCACCTGCCCGGAGACCAGTCCCCGCACCTCCAGGGTGAGATCCTCGCCGGCGGCAATGCCCCCCACGCGCACCTTGCCGTCCGAGCCGGGAGAAACCCGCTTGCGAAAGTGCACCGTGCCGTCAGCTCGCAGCAGGGTCAGCTCCACGGCGTCCAGCACCGGGGCAGAGCCAGGCTCGCCCGGCAGTTCCGGGCAGGGAGCATCGAGTGGCTGACGGGCAAAGGCCAGTTGCAGCCCGGGCCCGTCCTCCGTGCCGACTCCGCAGGCGAGCATGCCGGCCAGGGCCACCACCAGCCCACAGCCGATTAGCTTTCTCATCGCCAACCTCCGTTCGGCACATCCTAGTATAACGCCGGTGCGGCTGTCGAGAGGGAACTTGACGCTGGCGGTGGCCGGGTAAAAGATAGCCGTAGATGGCCACTCGTTTCGGAGACTACCGGTTGCTCAGGCGCATCGCCGCTGGCGGTATGGGCGAGGTCTTCCTGGCGGTGCTGGAGCGCGGCGGGGGGTTCCACAAGCCGGTGGCGCTCAAGACCATGCTGCCCGGCTGCTGCCGGCGGCCCGGTTTCTCCGAGCGCTTCGAGTCCGAGGCGGCCATTGCCGCCATGCTCAACCATGCCAACATCGTGCAGATCTTCGATCACGGCTACCTGCAGGAACGTGCCTACCTGGCCATGGAACTGGTGGAAGGGCCCGACCTGGCGACCCTGCTGGCGGGGGGCCGGCGCTTGCAACCGTCCCTGGTGGCAGAGATCGGCGTGCAGGTGTGCCGCGGCCTGGCGCATGCCCACGAGCGGCGCGATCTCAGCGGGCGTACCCGGGCGGTGGTGCACGGCGACGTCAGTCCCGGCAACATCCTGGTGAGCCGGGAAGGACAGGTGAAGCTGGCCGACTTCGGCATCGCCTGCCTGCTCGACCAGGAATCATCCCCGGGACTGATCACCGGCAAGTTCTCCTACATGAGCCCGGAACAGGCCCGGGGCGAGCCCCCCCGGCCGGCCTCCGACCTGTACTCGCTGGGCCTGGTGCTGGCCGAGGCGCTGTGCGGCCACAAGCTGCTGGCCGAGTGCGATTCCACCGAACTGGCGCTGGAACAGGCCCGGCGGGGAGTGACCGATCCCGGCTCGGTGCTGCCCGAGGGGTTACGCGCCAGCTGGGGAGCGATTCTGTCGCGGGCCCTGCACCCGGAAGCCGGGCGACGCTTTGCCTCGGCGGCGGAGATGTGCCGGGAGATTGCCGCCACCTGCTCGCCCGGCGGCCCGGAAGGGCTGGCCGAGCTGGTGACCGCCAGTTCCGGCGGGACCGCCTCCCTGCGACCCTACGAGGCCACCGAGGCGGCCATCAACCCGCTGGCCGAAGCGCCACCACCCGCACGCTGGAGGTACGGCCTGCTGGGCCTGTTCGTGCTCTTCTGGGCCAGCGCCGGCCTGTGGTGGTGGCTGCACCCGCGGCCCGGCGCGGTGCCCCCGCCTCCCCGGCGCGACACCCCCCGGGCCCCCGGCGGCCTGGCGGTCAGGCCCCTGACGGCGGCAACGGCCGCGACCGGTCGGGAGGGCCCGCATACCGCCAGCCCTGTCGTCGTCCGCCGGCACATCCGGCGGCGTCCCGGGAAAACGCCGCAGCCCCGGCAACCGTCCGCCGTCGACTCCACCCAGCCAGCTGCCGGGGCCCCCCCGGCCAGGACGCCCCTGCTGCAAGTGGAACCGACGCCCGGCTGGAGCCTGGCCGTCGACCACCGGCCGCTGACCGCAGCGGGTCCCGCCCGCCTGGGCGAACGGCGCCACTACCTCATCGAACTGCACCCGCAGGACGCCGTCCGACCGGCCATCGCCGTGCGCCTGATCCCCTCCCCGGGCAGGAGTGGAAGCTGGAAGCTGGCGGTGCGGGCCCGACCCTGGATGAACCTCGCCATCAACGGCCGCCCCGCCGGCCAGACCCCGCGGGCCGGGCTGCTGCTGCACCCGGGCCGGCACCGTCTGACCCTGGAACGCGACGGCACGCGGGTGAGCCTGCGGCTGCACATTCGGGGACGGTCTTGACAGTATCTCATCTATGAGTTACTAAAGCACGGGTAAGAATCGAGGGAGAGTAAAGATGAAAAGGATCTGTGTCTGGTTGACGTTATGCTCGTTGTCGTTGCTGGCGGCTGCCTGCGGGAGCGGCGCGGACATCTTGCAACAGGGCCGGGCGCGCGTGGCCGCCGGCCCCGGGACGGACAAGGCGGACGGTGCCGGTGCGGATGTCGCCGACCGTTCCTGCCGGGTGGTGCTGCGCCAGGTGGGACGGCAGCCGGCCGGCGATGGCGGCTTCGAGACCGCTGGCGACGGCGGCGCCGGCAACTACGTCTGGCGCGGCCGGGTGGACGTGACCGGGGAACTGGCCGGGCAGGGCCAGGTGTTCGTGCTCTACCACCTGGCCGGTGATGCCCAATGGTACGAGGTGCCGGCGCTGGGAGTCTCCAGCCCGGTGCCCGGCTACCAGGGCTTTGCCTTCGCCATGCACGAACACCTCTTCGGGCCCGACACCCCCGCGCCGCTGCCGGCCATCGAGCTGGTGCCCTACCTGCTGCTGGCAGACGGCACCCGCCTGTTCGCCCACAACGTCCAGGCCGGGGACTTCGAAAACACCGTACTGGACGAGGGCAACTACTTCAGCTCCGGCGCGGGCGAGAACACCTGCCGGCCGCCGCTGGGCACGCTGCGTTTCAACGCCGACTGGAGCATCCACGGCGACGGCCGACTGCGGGCCGGCGGCTACCTGGAGATATTCTACGACATCGACCGCCTGCCCCAGTGTCGCGGCACCCACAACGGCTACCCGGCCTGGGACATCGATGCCTACGTGCGCTTCTCTCCCGGCGGGCAGGAGTTTTCCGGCAGCGTGACCCGCAACGGTGCTCCTCCTTTGCTGGTGCAGATTCCCGAGGACGCCGAGCAGGTGGAGATCTGGTTTCTCAATTACACCGGCGCCGGCGGCACTTGCCGGGCCTGGGATTCCAACTACGGGGCCAACTACCATTTCGATGTCTGGCCGCCCGCCGACGATCCCCGCTGCCGGGATGTCCAGCGTGACAACCCCGACCTCCACGGCGAGGACTACCGCATGCCCCACAACGAGCCCTACTGCCTGGGCTACGAGCTCAGCGCCAACTACAACGCCTCCTTCTGCGAGTTTCATCTCCAGGGCCTGGGCCAGGCGCACCTCGGCCACTACGGCATCCCCTTCGACTGGTTGCTGGCTTACCTGCGGATCGGTCCAGTCGAGGGCGAGGTCCTTGCTGCCGGTATGTTCTCCCGCTTCCATAACGACGACGGCACCGGCGGCGTCAGCTACACCCTGGGAACGGAGGAGTCGGACGGACTGTGGCGGGTGGGCTTCGTCACCCTGCAGACGGGCTATCAGGGCGAGGGGGGCATAGAGCGCTCGCTGGACGAGTTCGCCTTCTTCATCGACGTACGCCGTCCCCATGGCCAGGTGGTGCGGCTGTGGCAGAGCCGCGGTGGCAGTAATTACACTATCGAGGATGCCTTCTCCCTGCCTCCCGGCAGCGAGTCCATCCCCTACGGCAACATCCAGTGGGCCAACCCGGCCTCCGCCGTCTTCGATTCCCGGCGGGCCTGCGGCTATTGAACGGTGACGGGCGACGCCCTCGAAGATCGCCTGGTTGCAGCCTTCCGGCAACTGGGCCTGGCCCGTTCCGACGCCCGGCTCTACCTGGCCCTGTTGAAAAAGAATCCGGCCACCGGCTACGAACTGGCGGCCAGTTCGGGAGTGGCCCGGGCGGCCATCTACCACACCCTGGGGCGCCTGGAGAAAGGCGGCCTGGTGCAGGTGGTGCAACACAAGCCCGCCCGCTACCAGCCGATTGCTCCCGAGCGCCTGCTGGAGCTGCTGGAAGTGCGCCTGCAGCAGGACCTCGAGCAGCTGCGCCGGGGGCTGGAACGACTGGCACCGGAAGGTGACGAGGAACCCACCTGGAACATCACCGGCTACCAGTCGCTGCTGGAACAGGCGCGGGCGCTGATAGGCTCCTGCCGCCACAGCCTGCACCTGTCGTTGTGGCGACGGGAGGCCGAGGCCCTGGCCGGGCAGTTGCGGCAGGCGCGCCAGCGGGGCCGGCGGGTGGTACTGTTTTCCTTCACCTCCCTGCCGCGCGGGCTGGGCCGGGTGCTGTCCTACGGTATCGACGAGCAACAGCTGGAACAGCACTGGGCACACAAGCTCATCCTGGTGGCCGACCGCCGGCGGGCGCTGCTGGGCGGCGCCGAGCAACGGGAAGACAACCAGGCGCTGTACACCCAGGAACCGGTGCTGGTGGAGATGGCCATATCCAATCTGGTGCTCGACATTACCCTCTACGGGCAGCGCTTCGGCAAGAACGTCTCGCGGGTGGTGAGCGGTCTCACCCGACACCTGGCGCCCGTGGAGAAGCTCATCGCCGGCCGGGATTGCTAGCCTGACAACGGGGTGGAGACACTTGATACTGTCTCATTGTATCTTCTGGAAAGTGGCCACTTCTGTCTGATACAAGGTCTGGAACGGTTTCGGGAAATCGGCGGTGGCGATATAGGCCGTGTTCTCGAGTCACTGTCGCGGTTTCCCAAAATGGCACGATTGTTGCGTCATAGCTGCACCTATACCTCATGGAAAGGAACTCGAAATGACAATGACGAGAAACGGCAAACTACTCGTGGGCGTGGTCGTCACGGTAACGCTGGCGGCCGGTTCCGTGCTGGCCCAGGACGAAGTCGTCCCGGTAAAGGTCATCCCCAAGAAGAAGATCGAGCAGAAGAAGAAAAAGGACGGCTGGGACTTCCTGCTCACTCCCGGAGCCAGTGTCTCGCTGTCGGACAACCGCTCGGTCATCGGCCAGCCCGAAGGCCTGACCGTTGTGCTGGGAGCCAACGTCGTCTCCGGGGCTTTCTTTCGCTCCGGCCCCCACGAGTGGCGCAGCTCTCTCAACATCACCGAGCTGTTCAGCCGTTCTCCTTCTCTCGACGAATTCGTGAAATCTACGGATCTGGTCAAGCTGGAATCGGTTTACCTGTTCAACCTGCTCGACTGGCTGGGTCCCTTCGCCAAGGTCAACATCGACACCGTGCTGCTGGAGAGCTTCGACGTGCGGCCCGAGGCCACCCGCTGGTCGATAGCCCGCAGCGACGGCTCCACCGAGACCCGCGACGGCTTCAAGCTGCGCCTGGGCGACGGCTTCCAGCCCCTGACCCTGAAGGAGACCGCCGGCTTCTTCGCCGACATCTACGACACCACCGGACTCAAGGCCGGCGGCCGCCTGGGCGTGGGCGGGGTGCACGTGTTCGCCGACGGGGCGCTGTCCGTCAAGGACGACGACACCACCCCGGAGATCGAGGTGCTCGAGCTGCGCAGTTACAACCAGTTCGGCGGCGTGGCCGAGCTGAGCCTGGGCGGGCAGCTCTACCGCAAGAAGATAATCTACAAGGCCAAGGTGGAGATCATGGTGCCCTTCGTCAACGAGCTGCAGGCCGGCGACGAGCGCGGCACCCTGGAACTGACCAACATCGAGTTCACCGCCTCGCTGTCGTTCAAGGTCTTCAGCTGGTTGTCCATCGACTACGTCTTCCGCGCCCTGCGCCAGCCGCAGCTGCTCGACGAGTTCCAGGTCCAGAACAACCTGTTGTTGACCGCCTCCTACAGCTTCTTCAAGCCCCAGGAAGAGAAGAAGTAGTGCCGTGGGGCGCGCCCTGCGCCCGGCGCGCGCACGGAGCGCTCGCCTGCCGGCGGGCCGGCGCCCGGCTTTGACAGGCGGATTCGGTTCCCGCTTCGAATAGATGCCTTGTTTCCAGCGGATCTCGCTCAGCAGGAATCGTCGTTTCCCGATACGCTTGCCGAGCCACTCCAGCCGTCGGCTTGCATCCGGGCCAGCAGTGCATCGACAAGCGAACGACACAGAGATGTGTTTTCCACAAATCCCAAATAGCCGATGTCGACAAGTGCTGCCAGGGATATGCTCGTCAACCCGGGGTTTCTCTGAACAAGCAGGTGATCTACAACGGTAGTCAGTGCATCCATGCTAATGCTACCCAACATCTCGTTGTCCCTGATATCAAACCCCGTAATCCCTGAAAACCCTCCAACGCTTTGCAGTGCCGGCAGAAATATCTCCATCAATGCGTTGTTGTAAAAAGCAACAGAACCCTCGACTGTACTCAACTCATTCATGTTTATATTGACCAGCGCGGTGTTGTTGAAGACATTGAGCCCCTTGGAGTAAAGGTCCATTCCAACCGCCCGTAACTTGGCAAGAGAAACATCCCTCAGCGATCCATTGGCTTTTATCCAGACGCTGCTTGCGACCGATGACAATGAATCAATGCTAACGTTGGTCAGGGCATCGTTTCCGGATATCTCCAAGGAAATGATGCCGTAATCCTTGGACCTAACGGTTTGCAGAGACGCCAGTGAAAGTGTAGGCAAGACAGGATTGACGGTGATGGCGATGCACCCTTCGACCGACACCAGGGAGTCCAGATCCAACTTGGTGAGACTCTCATTTGAACTGATGTTGAGCGACACCATGTCAGATACCGATGGTATGATTTCCCTTAGTGAAGCCAGGGAGATCGTTTCTAACGATGAATTGTTAGAAATGCTGATAAATCCGTACACGTACTGAAGGGCCTCCAGGCCGACATTCTTCAAGGAATCATTTTCTGAAATCATTATCCCGAGCATACTGGCAGAGGAAACGACTGCCACCGTCTGCAAGCAGGGTGCCGACAATTCCTGCAAGGCAGGATTTCTCGACACACTCATAAAACCCGCTACCGATTCCAGAGATTCCATGTTCACTGCAGACAGATTCTCGTTTTCATGGAGTTCCAAACCAGCACCTGAAACATCGGCACCGATGGTGCTCAACAGTTTCAACGACACGGTGGAAAGCGATGAATTTCTGTATATACTAATGCTACCGGCAACACTCACCAGGGAGTCCAGGAGCAAGGCTGTCAGCACTCGGTTTTCCGAGACCTGTATTCCCCTCAGCGAATGGTCGCTGGCCCCGATGAAACGCAAGGCCGGGAGCGATACCTCCCGCAAGGCTTGATTCTCGAAAATCGAGAAACTGCCGTCCACGGATTGCAGCTCGCTCATTTCGACGGTAGACAATTCCTGATTGCCAGATATTGATAGTCCATAACCATTTATATTGCGCCCGATGCTCCGCAGCTTGGGCAACGAGATCTCGGTAAGTAGAGGATTAGAGGAGATTGCGAATTCTCCAGCGACGGAAAGCAAGCTGCCCAGGAAAATAGCCGCCAGGGATGAATTGTTGTGGATCTGCAGGTCTTCTTTTTCCACGGTACCAAGTGCATCCAAATCAACAACAGCGAGATTTTCGTTGCCGTGGATCCTCACCCCGAAGCCTGCCTCGGAGCCCCCGACCGATTTCAGTGTTGGCAACGAGAGTTCTTCCAGAACATCGTTGTCATGAACCAACAATCCCCCACCCAGCGATTCCAGATTGACGAGTTCCAGTTCCTTCAAACCCGGAGCCACGATTTCCAGATCGCCGGTTATGGAAGTAACATTGGATATCAAGTAGGCATCAAGACTGTTCCTGATAACGTAGGATCCCTGCAGAATCCCGCTGGGACGGGCATCCTGGCCGTCCCCGCCGTTGCAAATATATGAGGTGGCGGCGATCTCGGTAGTATCGAGTTGACCGTCTCCATCCCTGTCGTAACCGAAGTGAACTGCCACGCCTCCATGGGGACAGTTCTCGTCACCACCAGGCAACAACTCGTTCACTACCAGTGGCGTCTCGCCGTCCTCTCCATCCCGTCCATTGCACACATAGCTGAAACCGGTAACCTCGTTGTCATCGAGGATTCCATTTCCATTGCCATCCAGGCCCGTGGATATAACCACACCACCGTCCGGACAATGCTCGTCGCCAGTTTCCAAGATGTCAGTCTCCACCAGCGATGAAGAACCGTTCCCCCCCCGGCATGAACACCAAACCGCTGTCAACGAAAAAAGCAACAGCAACCATCTAGTCACGGTTTTCATGTCTCTCACCTCTCTGGAACAACCCGCGATTTCGAGTCACACTTTCACGGTTGACATCATCGAGATGCTTGGCCGAATCCCCACACCGTAGCCACTGCCTACCACCTGGGTACAGTTTCCATCATCCGGCAAGTTCTTGGCAAGGGGGCCACGACTGCTGCCCAGTCGCCTGCAAGCATTCGGGGAGTAAGCCCCAGGAAGAGAAGAAGTAGAGGACCAGGGGGCGGCTCACGCCCAGCGGTCAAACGAAGCGGTCGCCTGCCGGCGGGCCGGCGCCCGGCTTTGACAGGCGGCTACCAAGCCTCTATCTTCCCGGGCGAACACCGGCCGGAGGGGCGGGTGACCAGTGGAGGATTCCATGAAAAGGGCGACGATATCGACGGCAATTGCCGCGCTTGTCTTCCTGTCCGCGGGCGCCGCCGCCCGCGATCTCAACCGCCAGAGCTACCAGGTGGGCGAGCGGGCGGCCGGCATGGGGGGAGCGTTCACGGCCCTGACCGGCGACGCCGCCTCCAGCTACTACAACCCGGCGGGGCTGGCGGGACTCGGCAAGCAGGGCATAAGCCTCAGCGCCTCCATGTACCAGTTGCTCATGGAAAGCTACCACGATGCCCTCGACGTCGACATGGGTGGCGGCTCGCGACTGCAGGCGGCCATGAACAGCCGCACCTTCGGCACCTTCCCCTCCTCGGTGATATACGTGCTGCCGCTCGACGACCGGCCCGCCGACGCTTTCTGGCACCAGGTGCTGGCGTTTTCGGTGCTGGTCCCCCACTACGACAAGTACAACGGTTCTCTGGACCGGCCGCTGGGCGAATACGCCTTCGAACTGAAGGGTTCGCTGTTCAACGAGGACACCACCTACTGGGCCGGACCTTCCTATGCCCTGGCCCTGGGCCGGCTGCGCCTGGGGGTGTCGCTGTTCGCGCTGTTTCACCTGTCCGACATGCGCTACAACCTGGCGGTCAAGACCTGGGTCACCGACGACAACCTCGGCGACATGTTCCTCTACGCCGCCCAGTCGTTCGAGCGCAGCGGCTTCGGCATCACCATGCTGGCCCAGGCGGGCGTGCAGTACGACATCACCGAGCGTCTCACCGTCGGACTGAGCTTGCGCAGTCCCACCTTCGGTACCTTCTACTCCTCGGCATCCCTGCTCTTTTTCAACAGCGCCTACGCCGAGGACGTGAACGGCAACCCGATAGTAGACGAGGAAATCCAGGATTACGTCGACCGCATCGAGACCGAGGACGTCACCATGAACTACCGCCTGCCCCTCAAGCTGGCCCTGGGAGTCGCCTACCGGGTGCCGGGGTTGCTGCTGGCGGCGTTGGACCTGTCGTTGCACTTGCCCCAGGGCCCCTACTACCTGTTCACCGGCCCCGGGGTGTATCCCACCGACGCCGTGGACCGCCCCATCATCGACAACGACCGGGCCCTGGTGCCCGACGACCGGCGCAAGAATTCCCTGGTGTTCAATGCCAACCTGGGCGTGGAGGTCACCTTGGCCCGGGACTATTTCCTGCGAGCGGGGGTGTTTTCCGATCTCTCCGCGGTGGACCAGGGTTTCTATGACACTTCCGCCGATAGCCGCCTCGATGCCCTCTACCTGCCGCGGCTGCAGCGCATCGGCACCACCCTGGGCTTCGGCCTGCGGGGCGAGCGCACCACCACCGGCATCAATGTCACCTATACCTACGGCTTCGGAAAGGGCTTCAGCTTCAACAACCTCTTCGGCGCTGCCGGCACCAAGACCGCGGCCTCGGCCCACACCTTCACGCTGTGCCTGGCCGGCTCTGCCGACCTGTGAGCGATTCCCAGAGCCTCTCCACCTGCTCGACCATGCGCTCCCGGCGGTAGCGGCGCCGAGCCAGCGCGGCGGCCTGCCGTCCCAGGAGCCCGGCCAGCCCGGGATCTTCAAGCAGGCGGCACAAGGCCTCGACGAAGCCCGCCTCGTCGTCGTCTTCCACCACCAGCCCGGTACTCTCCTGCTCCACGCCCCAGGCGGCCGAGCGGAACACCACCTGGGGCAGTCCGGCGGCGGCGTGATTGAGCGTCTTCACCGGGAAGCCAGACCAGCCGGTGCGGGCGCTGGCGGCCAGGCGTGCCCCGGCCAGCGCCCGGCGGGTGGCCGCGGCGTCGGGACAATGGACTACCCGGCAGAAGTCCCCCGCCCCCCGGCCACTCACCAGCCGGCGGGCCTGCGCGGCCTGCCAGGTGGCCAGGTGCAGCTCGACCCCGGGCACCCGGGTTCGGGCCCGGCGCACGGCGGCGATCAACAACGGCAACCGCTGGTAGCCGTCCAGGTTGCCGCAGTAGACCACCACCGGCCCGGCTTCCTGCGGGCGGGCGACACCCAGCCAGAAGTCGACGTCGATACCGGGCTCGACCACGGCCAGGCGTTGCGGCGCCACCCCGCAACCCTGCAGGTAACCGGCCAGGCTCCGGTGCAGGCAGATGACACCGTCGGCCCGCCGGGGCAGGTGGTGATCGAGCAGGTCACCCAGCGCCCGCGCCACCGGGCGCAGCGCCCGGGCGGCGAAGTAACGCGGCAGCTCGTCGCCCATGCAGTTGTGGGCGTGGTAGAGAAGCGGCAGCCCGCCCGCCCGGGCGGCCACCAGGCCGGCGGCCAGGCCCTCGTAGTTGTGGGCGTGGACGAGGCGGAAGCGACCGCTGCGCGCCAGTTGCACCGCCCGCCGTGCCAGCAACATGTCGAGCGCCGGACGGGCCGGGTCGGGACCGGAACGAATCACCCGCCGCCAGGGCAACCCGGCAGAGCGTCGAACCGCGAAGGACTCGCCACCCGGGCCCACTCCGTGCCCGTAGCAGAGCAACTCCAGCTGCCGGCCCCGGGCGACCAGACCCCGGCACAGCTCTCCCACCAGCGCCTGGGTTCCCTGGGGCGCCGGGTAGGGCATGGCCGCCAACATGAGCACCGCCTTCATGGGGACCGAGAATACCACAACGCGGAGCACTTGCCTCCCTGTCACCAGCTTGCGACAATGAGCACCAGGAGCACGCCGTGGATGCCAGAGTCTGGATACGCTCGACGTTTTCGGGCCTGTTGCTGCTTTTTTCCCTGGAGGTGGCGGCGGTGGAAATAGTTGGTCACCGGGGCGCTTCCCACGACGCGCCGGAAAACACCCTGGCCGCCTTCCGGCTGGCCTTCAGCCGCGGTGCCGACGCCGTGGAGTGCGACGTGCACCTGAGCGCCGACGGTCGGCTGGTGGTCATCCACGATGCCGATACCAAGCGCACCACCGGCCGCCGGCTGGTGGTGGCCCGCAGCAACTGGGAACAACTGCTTGCCCTGGACGCCGGCTCCTGGAAGGGAGAGCGGTTCCGCGGGGAGCGGCTACCGCTGCTCGAGCAGGTGCTCGAGCTGGTGCCGCCGGGCCGGGGCCTGCTCATCGAGGTCAAGTGCGGCCCGGAGATGGTGCCCCGCCTGCTGCCCCTGTTGCAGGAAAGGACGGACGGGCGGCGCCTGCTGGTCATCAGCTTCAACCTGGAGGTGGTGAGTCGGCTGAAGCAACGGCGACCCGGCCAGCGGGTGCTGTGGCTGGTCAAGGCCCGGCGCCGGCCCGGCGGAGGCTTCCGGCCGCACCCGCGCGACATCGTCGCCACCGCCCGCGACAACCATCTCGACGGCCTGGGTCTCGACCGGCGCGGCGTCAATGACGACATCATGGCGGCGGCCCGGGCAGCCGGCCTGGCCGTCTATGTCTGGACGGTGGATAACCAGGCCGAGGCCCGGCAGCTGGTGGAGCGGGGCGCCACCGGCATCATCACCAACCGCCCCGGATGGCTGCGCGGCCGGCTGGAGGAGGGACGAAATCCACCCGGCGACGATTGACAGCCGCCGCCGGGGCGTGCTAGCGTCCGGCGTTGACTCGGATGTCAATTTACACGACCGGCAAGGAGGAACGGCATGACCCCGAAGGAAATCTTCGAACAGAAGCTTCCCGAGCAACTCAAGGCCAAGGGTGACGAGGTCACCAAGGTGGGTGCCATCTACCAGTTCAACATCACCGGTGACAACGGCGGCAACTGGTGGGTCGATACCACCAAGAGCGGGGGCGAGGTCGGCGAGGGCGACAACGCCGACGCCAAGTGCACCATTACCATGGCCGACTCCGACTTCATCGACATGGTCGACGGCAAGCTCAACGGCCAGATGGCCTTCATGACCGGCAAGCTCAAGATCAAGGGCGACATGAGCCTGGCCATGAAGCTGGGCAACGTGCTCGGCCTGTAGGCTCTTCAGCGCTTCGGCTCCGCCCCGCGCTCCGCGGCCGGGGCCGGACGATCGCGCAACAGCTCCAACTTCTCCAGGCAGGAGGGCCAGTCGGCCCCGGACGCCGGCTCCAGGCGCACCTGCAGCCGCTTGGCCGCCAATGGCGGTTGCAGCAGCACCAGCAACTGGCGAATCAGCGCTCGCCCGGCCGGGGTGAACTCCCCGGCCCCGGCGAGAGCACCGCCAATCTTCACGGAGCCGCCCGCCAGGCGCAGGCGGCCCCTGCCGGCAGCGGCGGCATTGAACCGCAACCCGGCCAGGCAGTCGCCGGCAGTGGAGGTGGGCGTGGCCACCCGCAGGGTGAGCCGCAGCAGGCGCAGCGACTGGCCCGGCGGAAGGATGAAGTTCCACACCCGCCCCTGCCCCTGCCGTCGTGCCGGCAGGGGGACCAGGAAGTCCACGAAGCGGCTGGCCGCCAGCCGGTAGCTTTCCCGCTCCGGCAGGTAGTCGTCTTCCCGGATACCGGCCAGCAACCACAGCGGCCGGCCGCCGCCGCCCACCAGCCGCAGCAGCTTGGCGTCCCGGCGCAGCCGCAGCCGGGGCCAGCCGTGCTCCCGCGGCAGAACGACAACTCCTACCCGGCCGCTGGCCGGCTCCACCAGGCGCCGGGCCGGCCGGCCGGCCTCGTCCTCGGGATGCACCACCCGGAAGGCGGCCGAAAAGATGGTCTGCAGGCCGCCGCTACCGGCCCGGTGCAGCGTCAACAGGTGATCGTCCTCGTCGGGGTTCTGCTCGCTGGTCTCGAACCAGAGCGCCCGCTGGCCGGGTTCCAGCTCGAGCACCTCCAGCTTGACCAGCTCGTCGGCGGGCCGGGGCGGCACCCTGCCGAGCAAGGCCAGGCCGGTGTTCCGACGGCTCCAGGCCGACAGTCCGATACCGGCGGGGCCGCGCTCGGCCACCACCACCTCCGACCGGGCATCGGCGGCGATGTCCAGCTCGCGCTCGGCCAGCACCGCCAGGCCGGCCCGGCGCATTTCGTGGTAGGCCGGCGTGTCACGAAACTGCTGGGCCGGGACCGGCCCCGCCAGCAGTCCCAACAGCATCACCAGCACCCCCGGCAATCGCTTCACGATTCCCCCAGGAAGACCTGGTCGGCGCGCTCCTCGTTCTGCTCGTACATGGCGTCGATCAGGTCACGGTAGCGTTCCTCCACGGCCTGGCGACGCAGCTTCATGGTGGCCGTGACCTCCCCGGCATCCAGGGAGAAAGACTCGGGCAGGATGGTGAAGCGGCGGATGGTCTGGTAACCGGCCAGCTGGTGGTTGCGCTCCTCGATCTCGCTGGCGATGAGGCGCCGGACACGGGGATGCACCACCAGCTCCTGGAAACGATCGAAGGCAATGCCCTCGCGCTCGGCAAAGCGCTGCACCGCCTCGGCATCGACGGCTACCAGGGCCGTCAGGAACTTGCGCCCGTCGCCGCAGACCATGAGCTGGTGAATGTAGGGGCTGGTACGCATGAGCTTCTCTATGTTCTGGGGCGAGACGTTCTTGCCCCCCGAGGTGACGATGATGTCCTTCTTGCGACCGGTGACGTACAGAAACCCCTCCTCGTCGAAGCGTCCCAGGTCACCGGTGTGCAGCCAGCCGTCGGCGTCGAGCACCTCGGCGCTCTCGTCGGGGCGGTTCCAGTAACCCTGCATGATGTTGGGACCGCGGATGAGGATCTCGCCGTCCTCGTCGAGCTTCTCCTCCACCCCGGGCACCGGGGGACCCACCGAGCCGAAGCGATAGCGATCGGGCCGGTTTACGTTGGCCGCGCCGGTGTTCTCGGTGGTACCGTAGCCCTCGAGCACCAGCACCCCCAGGGATTCGAACCACTCGGCTATCTCCGGCGACAGCGGGGCACCGCCGCAAACGAAGAACTTCAGCTTGCCCCCGAAACGCTCCTTGACGGTGCGGGAGAGAATGAGGGCATCGGCGGCCAGGTGGCTGACCCCCAGCACCGCGCCCAGGGGTGCCCGCACCCGGCGCAGCCGGGCCACCCGGCGCCCCACCCCGGTGGCCCAGTTCACCAGCTGGCGGGTGACGAAATCGCGTCTCTGCAGCTGCGCCTCCAGGTTCCCGTGTATCCGCTCCAGGATTCCCGGCACCACGGTCATGAAGGTGGGCCGCACCTCCCCCAGCTCGCGCTCCAGGCTTTCCAGGCCGGAGGAGAAGGCGGTGGTGTAGCCCATCTGCACCGAGGTCAGCACCAGCCCCCGGGCCAGGATATGGGAAAGCGGCAGGCACAGCATGTGGATGTCGGAAGCATCGAGGACCCCGGCCATGACCTTGCCCAGGGCCTCCACCTCGAACAGGAAATTCTCCTGGTTGAGCACCACCCCCTTGGCCTGCCCGGTGGTACCGGCGGTATAGACGATGCTGGCCGGGGAGTCCGGCTCCAGCTGCCGCTGGCGGGGCTGCAGGGCGTCGGGATACTCTGCCTGGTGGGCCCGGCCGGCCGAGCGCAGGTCTTCCCAGCGCAGCTGCCCCTGCTTCTGGGCCGGCCCCACCATGAGCACCATCTTTTCCACCGCGGTGTCCCCCAGGACCGGCTCGAGCCGGGCCGCCTGGTTCTCGTCCTGTACGAATACCAGCCGGGCACCGCTGTCGCGCAGCATGTGGGCGATGTCCGCCACCACCGCATCGGCGTGTACCGGGACCGAGCAGGCCGCGGCCTTGAGAATGGCCAGGTCGGCCAGGAGCCATTCGGCCCGGCTGCGCGAGAGGATGGCCACCCGGTCACCGGGCTCGATACCCTCGGCGACCAAGCCGTGGGCCAGTTCCTCGGTGGCGATATCGAGCTGTTGCCAGCTCATCTCCTCCCAGCGTCCCGCCACGGAACGCAACACAGCCCTCGCCTCCGGGCTCTCGGACACCCTCCAGCGGAGCAGCTCGACGAAGTTGCGGGGCAATTGCTCCTCCTTGCCTCCCCCGCCCCCGAGCACAAAGCCTAGCGTCTGTATTCCGGACAATCAAGTCTGCCGGGTCCAGCAGGCACCGCGATCCCGTCTCGTCCAGGCGGCGATTGCGCAATTTGGATCATACCAGTTGCGGGGATGGTGAATTTTTTACTGGTAACGCAAGTAGATCCAGGTTGACTTGTCACACGTTCATGAGCTAATGGTAGCTGTCAGGCATGACACCTCCGACAGAGCGGAGGACGAGCGGAGTGCATACCGCGTGGGCGACTCACCTGCCACCATCGGCCGTTACCGGATCCTCGGCGAGTTGGGACGCGGGGGCATGTCGGTGGTCTACCACGGCCTGGACACCACCCTGGACCGGCACGTGGCCATCAAGGTGCTGCACGCCCACCTGGCCTCGGACCCGGCCAGCAGGGAACGATTCGGGCGCGAGGCCCGGGCCGTGGCCCGCCTGCGGCATCCCGCCATCATCGAGATCCACGATTTCTCCGAGGGCGAGGAGGGTCCCAGCTACCTGGTGTGCGAGTTCGTGGCCGGCCAGACCCTGCGTGCCTTCATGGAACAGCACCGGGTCCACTTCGCCGAGGCCGCCGCGCTGATCGCCCTGCCCATCTGCCGGGCGGTGGCCCACGCCCACGAGTTGAACATCGTGCACCGTGACCTGAAGCCGGAAAACGTCATGGTGACCAGCGACGGCCACATCAAGCTGATGGACTTCGGCATCGCCAAGCTCATCGACCAGCAACAGCAGATGACCCTTACCGGCAGCCTGCTGGGCTCCCCGGCCCACATGGCACCCGAGCAACTCGAAGGCGGCGCCGTCGACTTCCGCACCGACGTCTTCGCCATCGGCACCCTGCTCTACTGGCTGGCCACGGGTACCTTGCCTTTCAGCGGAGAGACCCCGCACCAGGTGATCAAGAACATCGTCGAGGTCCGTTATCCCGATCCCCTGCGCCTGGCCCCGGAAACCGGCGAACAGCTGGCCGGCATCATCCGCCGGGCGCTGAACCGGGATCCCCAGCTACGCTTCCCCACTGCCGGACAGATGGCCGAGGCCCTGGAACAATTCCTGCGGCAATCCGGCCTGGAAGATCACCAGGACTGGCTGGTGCGCCTGCTCACCGAACCCGCCGTCACCGTCGCGGAACTGCGCGCCCGGGTGGCCGAGGCCTTGCTGCAGCGGGGCCGGCAGCTGTACCGGCAGCGACAGTATGCCCGGGCCCTGCGCCTGTTCGATCGCCTGCTGGCCCTGCAACCGGACAACCGGGAGGTGCTGGAGCTGGTCGATGGTCACCGGCGCCGGCAGCGGCGCCGGCGCCTGCTGCTACGGATCGGGCTGGCGGGGCTGGTGCTGCTGGTGCTGTCCGGGGGCACGTTGCTGCTGGCCCGGCTGTGGCCGGAGGAGGGACCCGCCGGCGCCGACGGCGGCACGGCGGATGCCGGGGCGCTGCTGGCCGGCAGCGGAACGGCCCCGGCGCCGGTCGTCGATGCCGGCGGCAATGCCGCTGACGGCGACGCCGGCGGCGGTACCGACGCCGGTCCGGCCCGTCCTCTCCGGCGTGCCGGTCACCCGCCCGCCGACCGGGGCACCCGCCCGGAGCGTCCGGCCCGCCGGGCCCCCGGCGACCGCCGCCGTCCCCCCCGGGTGGCCATGCTGCAACAGCATCCGGTGGAGATCGTGGCCGAACCCTTCTTCGAGCAAATCCTCGTCGACGGCAAGCTGGTGGCCACCAGCCGGGACGAGTCCACCCGTTTCGGCCACCTCTGGCGAGGGCGACTACCGGCCGGCAGCCACCGGGTGGTCATCCGCCACCCGGCCTGCGCCGAAGACGCCTTCCAGCTCCGGGTACCGGTGGAAGGCCAGATCCGGCGCAAGCTGCACTTCCTGCCGGCACGGCTGGTGGTGCGCACCCCGGACGCCCGGGTGGGCGTGTACCTGGCTGACAGCTACCGGGGAACGGCCGGGCAAAGCACGAAAAACCCCATCGCCGTAACCATGGAGGGCCGGCGCGCCAGTCGCACGGTGCAGGTCCGCCTGGTCGACGGCCGGGGCCGGCAGGTAACCCGCCAGGTGCAGTTGCGGGCCGGCCGGCGCACGGTGCTGGAGGTGAAAGCGGACGAGTTCGCACGGGCGGGAAGGAGTCCACCATGAACCTCCCGGGTTGCCGGGCACCGGCGGCGATTTCGCTGCTGGTCGCGCTGCTGGGACTGCTGGCGCTGGGGACGGCCCCTGCCCGGGCCGAGCCGCCCGACAAGCTGCTGGCCCGGGCCCGGGCGGAGTTCGAATACAAGAACTTCGAGAACGCCGCGCGACTGTTGGAGCAACTGCTGGTGCCCCAGGTACGCCTGACCACCGAGCAGGACATCGCCGAGGCCCGGGAGATGCTGGGACTGTCCTACTTCTACCTGGGTCACCAGGAACAGGCTCGCCGGCAGTTCGTCGAGCTGCTCTACCTGCGTCCCGATCACCGCCTGGATCCCTTCTTGATTCCTCCGGCGGCGGTGACCTTCTTCGACTCCATCCGCAAGGAGCCGGCTGTCCGTGAGAAGCTCGAGCAGATCAGAAAGAGCCGCCAGGCCAGCAAGCAGCCGCCCCCGCCGCGGCCGCCGCCCCCCCGGGTGCAGACCCTGGTGCGGCAACGCGAGCTGATGCGGCGCAGCCGGCTGGTGGCCTTCCTGCCCTTTGGCCTGGGACAGTTCCAGAACGGCGATACCCTGAAGGGGGTGCTGCTGGCCAGCGGCGGCGGCATCGCCCTGGTGGCCAACATCACCTGCTACAGCCTGCTGGTGGCCCTGGCCAACGAAAACGGCCGCTATGCCCCCGGCGACCTGCAACTGGCCCGTGGTTTGCGCATCGGCCAGTACGTGGCGCTGGGATTGTTTGCCGCCAGCTGGATCTACGGAGCCATCGACGCCAATCTCAACTTTCAGGAAACCGTCCCCGGCCCCTGGCGGGAGAGCCGCCAGCCTGCGGCCGGCGGGCAGTCCGACGGCCTGCAGGGCGGGCTGGCCCCGGTGCCGGGGGGGGCGGTGCTCTGGTTCGGCTCGCGTTTGTGAAGGAGGTAGCTGATGCCCAGCCTCGAAGTGCGCTGGCCCGACGGCGGTCGCTCCCAGCGGATTCCCCTGTTCAAGCGCATCACCACCATCGGCAGCTCCAGCGAGTGCGACGTGGTCATCGACGCCCGGGAGGTGGCCGACAACCATGCCCACATTCATTTCGACGGCCAGCAGTTCACCCTCAGCGGCCTGGATCGTTCGCACCCCATCTGGGTCAACGACAAGAAGGTCAAGAGCCATCGCCTGAGTCACCAGGATCTCATCCGCCTGGGCCGGGCGGAACTGCGTTTCCTGCTCTACGACGAGCCTGCCGACCACGAACAGGAGGAACTGCGCCGGGCCCGTCTGGAAGCCTTCCACAAGATGGTGGAGTTCAGCCGCCGCCTGCTGGGCCGGGCCTCGGTGGGAGAACTGCTCAACGACCTTCTGGACGCGGTCATCGAACTCACCAGCGCGGACAAGGGCATGCTCATCCTGCTCGAAGACGGCCGGCTGGCGGTCAAGGCGGCCCGCAACCTCAAGCGCGAGACCATCGCCGATGCCGTGGAGAAGGTCTCCGACACTATCCTGGCCCAGGTAATCAAGACCCGCCGGCCGCTCATCGTCTCCGACGCGCTCAACCACGAGGTTTTCCGCTCCTCGGAATCGGTCATCAACCTCAAGCTGTGCTCGGTAATGGCGGCGCCCCTGATGGAGAAGGGAGAGCTGTTCGGGGTGCTCTACCTGGGCAACGACAACGTGGTCAACCTCTTCGAGGAACGCTCCCTGGAGATGCTGGAGGTGTTCGCCGCCCAGGCCTCGCTGATCGTGCAGAACGCGCTGTTGCTGGACGAGTTGCGCCTGGACAACCAGCAACTGAGCAACCAGATCGAGAACATGCGCTTCGGTGAGATCATCGGCTCCTGCCCGGCCATGCAGGAGATCTTCCGCAAGATGGAGAAGGTGGCCCCCACCGACATCTCCGTGCTGGTGACCGGCGAGACCGGTACCGGCAAGGAACTGGTGGCCCGGCGTATCCACCAGCTCAGCCAGCGTGCCAGCGGACCCTTCGTGACCATCAACTGCGGGGCCATTCCCCCCAACCTGCTGGAGAGCGAGCTGTTCGGGCACGTGCGCGGTGCCTTCACCGGTGCCACCGCCACCCGGGCCGGCAAGTTCGCGGCCGCCGACGGCGGCACCCTGTTCCTGGACGAGATCGGCGAGTTGCCGCCGGAGCTGCAGGTGAAGCTGCTGCGGGTCCTGCAGGAGAAGAAGATCACCAAGGTGGGCGACACCCGCCCCGAACCGGTGGACATCCGGGTCATCTCCGCCACCAACCTGGACCTGGAACAGGCCATCGCCTCGGGTCGTTTCCGCGAGGACCTGTACTACCGCATCAACGTGGTGAGCCTGCACCTGCCGCCGCTGCGGGAACGCGGCGAAGACTTGGTGGTGCTGGCCCGCTACCTGCTCAACAGGTTCGCCCGCGAGCTGGAGAGCAAGGTCAAGGGGTTTTCCCCGGCGGCCATCGAGGCCATGAGAAAATACTCCTGGCCGGGTAACATCCGGGAACTGGAAAACCGCCTGCGCAAGGCAGTAGTACTGGCGGAAAAGACTCACCTGGGTCCCGGTGATCTCGACCTGGACCTGGAAGACTTCGAGACCATCGTACCGCTGGCCCAGGCCAAGGAGGAGTTCCAGCGGCAGTACATCCAGAAGGTGCTGGCCAGAAACGGCGGCAACCGTACCAAGACGGCCCGCGACCTGGGAGTGGATCCCCGCACCATTTTTCGCCACCTGGAACGCATGGAGGCGCAAAGTCGTGATTGATCCGGGCCCTACCCTGGCAACGGTGTCGCGGTGAGCGGGAGGCGAAAGAGGCCGGCATGAGGAGCGTAACAGCAAATATGCTGTTATCACGGGAAGATGCCAAGAAGGAGGCCAACCTGGCACCGCTCTTGCAGAAATATCACCGGCGGGCGCCACCAGGGCGGCGCCGTGTCCTGTTCACCTGGCTGGTGGTGCTGATGCTGGCAAATGGATGCATAATCTCTCCCGACATCGAAGAGGAACCGGCGGAGCCGCTCTACCCTCCGCAGATTCTCACCGACACCGTGGAGCCGGCAGACACCGCGGCGGTGTTCGACCTCGACAGCGGCTGTTCACCGGCGGTGTTCCGGGTGGGGCAGGTGCGTGACTACAACCAGAAAGACATCCTCTATGCCCGCTGGCTGGAGGACTGGCGCGAGGACAAGACCAAGGAACAGTGGGTGACCACCTTTATTTATCCCCTGCCGGGCCAAATAGACCGCCCCGGCCTGTCCACCAGCCTGGTGCTGGATGGCTATGCCATCGACTCGGTCCACTCGCTGCGCTTCTTCGTTGCCGATCGCCCACCCCGCAACGACGGCAACGGCATGCAGTTGCCAGCCGACTCCGACGGCCAGGTGGACTGGATCCAGTGGACCTTCCGCGTGGCCCCCGCCGGTTCGGGAATCTGCGCCTGGGAGCAGCAGCCATGAACGGCCGGACCACATCGCGGCGACTGGCACTGATCATCCTGGCCCTGTCGGCCAGCGCCTGCCAGTTTCTCTTTGCCGACAGCAGCCCCCAGGGCTGCCTGGACAACCTGGACTGCGTCCTGGGACAGGTGTGCGACACCGCCAGCGGCACCTGCATACCCAGCAACTCCTTCAAGCCGCTGTCGGTGGTCGATGCCCAGGTGACTCCTCCCAAGTCTTCGAGCACTGCCACCACCCAGTTCGCGGCCATCGATCTCAAGACGGTCGACAGCCAGAACCTGGAACTGGTGCTGCAGCGGGCGGTGCTGCTGGAGGGCACCATCGCTTCTCCCGACGCCCCCGGTGGAGTACCCGGCATGCTGGCGGCGGTGCGCCGTCCGCTCTTCGACAACCGCACCCTGAGCTTCAACATCACCGTCTCCGAGTCGGGCTTCTTTTCCCAGCAGGTTGCCCCGGGAAAATACCGTTTGCTTTTCAAGCCCTCGCGGCGCGAGGCCTTTCCCCAGTTGGTCCTGGAGCCGGCCACCGTCGGCGGCGGCGAGGTCCCCTTGCCCCGTTACCTGCCCTTCGCCGATCCGCAGACGGACGACCTGCAGGACCAGGATCCCCTGCTGGTGGTGCGCGGGCAGATACTGGCCAGCCAGACCCAGCCCCATCCCGTCGCCGGCCTGCAGGTGGAAGCGGTCACCGCCGCGGGACTGCGTTCCAGCCTGGCCCAGCCCGACGAGCAGGGATTCTTCTACCTGCGCCTGCCCCTGGCCTGGCAGGTCACGGAAGACGGGGACCTGGAAGCCACTACACCCGCCAGCGCCAACATAGTGATCTCCCCGGCCGGTGCCGAGGTGCGACTGCCCACGGTGGAGATTACCGACGTGGCCCTGGACACGCCCGACCTGGGTGTTTTCTACCTGGGGGAGGTGCCCCCGGTGCACGCCCTGAGCGGAGTGGTGCTGGATGCCCACGGTCGCCCGGTGGCCGACTGCCAGCTGAAGCTGCGGGTGGAACCGGTGGCAGCGGGCTCGTTCACCATGCTCATCAACAACGATTCCACCGGCCACTTCGCCACCACCCTGCCCGCGGGCCAGCTGACCGTAACCGTGATCCCCCCGGCGGTGGGCGAGGTGGCCCTGGCCAGCTTCGATCTCCTCCTTGACGCCGACAGGCAGGTGCAACTCACCCTGCCACCGCGACCCCTGCTTTCCGGCCAGGTCACCGACGACGCCGGCCTGCCGGTGGCCGACGTCATCGTCCGGGCCGAGCGCATCTCCACCACCGCCGGGGAGGACGACGGCATCTACTCCTCCTTCGAGGCCGGCAGCGGCAGCGACGGGATCTTCGCCATGAGCGTCGATCCCGGCCGTTACCGGGTGGTGTTCCTGCCCCCCGCCGCCAGCGGCCTGCCGCGCTCGCTGCCCAAGGTGGCCTACGTCCAGCAGGACACCGTCATGGAAGCGGCGGCCTGCCGGCTGTCGCCCCCCACCCTGGTCAGCGGCCGTATACTGGACGGGGCCGGCCAGCCGGTGTGCGGCGCCAGCGTACAGTTCTTCTACAGCCCGGACGACAGCACCTCCCACCTGGTGGGCGAATCCATCTCCGGCGGGATCATCGAAGAGTGCTCGGGCAATTTCTCCCTGCTGCTGCCCGCCGACGTACCGGTCGAGCGCTGACCGCCCCGGCTCGCAAATCATCCCCCCAGCGCCCGCCAGGCTGCCCTTTCAAAAAAAAATCTTCGATTTTTTTCATCCCCCCAGCGCCTGAAACGCCGCCCAGAAAAATGGATGGCGGAATTCCTCCCGGGACTTGACCCGGCGAGCCGCGGCCACCAGCGCCGCCGCCGCGTCGCCGTCCTGCCGCCACTGGCGGTAGAACTCCTCCACCAGGCCGGCTGTGGCCCGGTCGTCCACCGGCCACAGGCTGGCCACCAGCGCGCGGGCCCCGGCCTGGAAGAAGGCCCGGCTGAGACCGACGATCTCCTCTCCCCCGGCCACCTCGGCCCGGGCCGTCTCGCAGGCCGAGAGCATCACCAGCCGGGTCCGGCGCAGGTCCAGCTGCAGGATGTCGAGCGCCCGCAGGTGTCCCACCTCCGGGGTATCGGCCGCCAGCACCAGGTAGGACTCCATGGGCCGGCCGGGCAGGAATACCCCGTGAGTGGCCAGGTGAATCAGCCGCGCCCGCTTCGCCTGCCGCAGCAGAAACTCCTTGCTGGCACCGCTGCCGGTGCGCACCAGTGCCCCGGCAAACATCTTGCCCAGCAGGTTCACCTCCCGCTCCGCCGCCGGCAAGGGTGGCAACTCCGAAGGTGGGTTGCCCAGCGCCAGCACCTGCCCGGTCGCTCCCTTTCCCCCGGAACGCAGCATCACCAGCGACGACGCCGAGGGTACAACTTCGAGTCTCTCCACCCGGTCCACCAGGTAACCGCTGCCGTCGTGCAGTGCCGCCAGGGGCAGGTAGTACAAAGGGCCCCAGGGAACCACCACCAGGCGCCGGGCCGGGTGGGCGGCCAGCAGGTCGCCTAGCAGCAATTCATATAGCCGCCCGGCCTTGCGGCGCACCACCCGCTCGGGGCGTTGGGGCTGTCGCAGCACCCGCAGGAAGGCCGACACCCGGTTGCGCAGGGTATCCGTGGTAACGGCCGTCTCGGCGGCGTACACCCCCCGCCTGTCCAGGCCCATTACCAGCAGGCGCCGGCCATCGTGGAAAAACGACACCAGCAGTTCGTCCCCTTGCAGCACCGCCTGCACGTCCGCCACCCCGGCCGGGTTCACCGCCACCAGGGAGATCCACCCCTGCCGGGCATCGGCGGACGGTCGCGCGGACGGCGCCTGCGACCGACCGGCCAGCAGGCTCCGGGCCGGCTCGCCGACCAGCAGCCGCGGTGACGGCAGCCGCTCCAGCCGGGCATCGCGCCACCGGCGCAGCCTCCTTGCCAGCCGGGGATTGCTCGAATCCAGCCAGCGCTCGGCCAGCAGGTCCAAAAATGCCCGCCCGCGGGCCCGCTCGGCCAGCAGGAAGGCCTGGCGGTGTCGTCTCCGCTCCCAGGCCAGGGCAACCGCCTGGCGGTAGAGACGGGCCTTGGCGGACGCGAAGCTGCGCCGGGCTCCCTCGGCACCGATGCGGGCACGCATGTTCTCCACCAGCTCGATGGCTTGCTGGAAGCTACCTGCCGCCGCGCGCGGGCGTCCCAGCCCGACCAGGGCACGGCCCTGCTCGGTCAATAACTGCCAGGCAGCATCGGGCTGGGTCTTGCCCTCGCTCAGGGCCAGCGCCGCCCGGGCCCGGGCCAGGGCCCGAGCCGCCTGGCCCTGGTCGTTGAGGATCTCGGCCAGGTTGGTCAGGGCCACCACCTGCTGGCGGCTCTCGCCCAGGCGGCGAGCTTCCCTCTCGGCCCGGGCGAAGGACGCCAGCGCTGCCTGGCGATCACCGTCCAGGACCAGGACCAGGCCCTCTTCCAGCTGCCAGGACAGCAAGGCCCGGCGCCGGCTGGCCGGCGCCACGTCGGCCAATAGCTGCCGGGCTTGCTGCAACCACTGCCGGGCCCGGGACAGTTGCCCGGCAAAGGCCCGGGCATGAGCAGCCCCCAGGGCCACGCGATAACGCAACAGCGGCCGGCCCGCCAGCCGCGGTACCAGTGCGGCAAAACTCTCGGCGGCCCGGCGGTACTGGCCCAGCAGGAAACGCCCCTGGGCGGCATTGGCCGCGGTGGCCGCACGCAGGAGACCGGTCCGGGGATTGTCGCCGAGCAGTTGCGCCGAACGTTCCAGCAGGTGCGTGGCCCGCCACAGTTCGCCCTGGAGCAGGTAGGCCCGCCCGGCCAAACCCAACAGGCGGGCCGACAGGTAAGCACCCTTCCCGGCGATCGGCACCCGTCGCAGCACCGGCAGCAGGCCGCGCTCACGGGCCAGCAATCCGGCGTAAAGGGAAAAATAGGCCGCCAGTTTCCGGGACGGTCCCGCGGGCGGGCTGCTGTCCCACAGGCGTCTCCACTGGCGGGCGGCTGCACCCAGCCGGCACTCGAAGCCGGTTGTTTGGGGACCCAGGGAGAATTCCAGTTCCGGGGGAGTGAGCGCCTTGGTCTCCAGACGGGCCCGGGCCTGGAGCAAGCGTTCCACCTCCTCGTACCGGCCCAGCACTTTCAGGGCCGCTTCCCCGCGCTGCAGCAACAGCGCCGCGCCCTGGCGCCAGGCCACCGGCGGGAGACCCCGGCGCAGGATCAGCCCGCTCACGCGACTGGCCAGCTGGCCCAGTTGCTGGTTGTCCATGGCCAGCCAGGCTGCCTGGCCGGCCTGCAACAGTGCGCCCAGCAGCTGCTCGGGCGGGGCACTGGCGGCCCGCTGCAGCCACTTGCGCAACAGCGGTTCGGCCGCCTGCCGGGCCCGGTCGCGCCACCAGTCACCGCTGACCCGTTCCAGCAGCGACAATCCCAGCCTGGCCAGGGCACGATCGTAGCCCCACTCGACCGAGAGCCGCTCCACCTCCACGGCGAAGGCCCGGGCCTGGTCGAGGTGTTCCGGGGCCAGTCCCGGCCCCTCGAGCAAGGGCCGGTAGGCGGCGGGTGCCCGCCCCAGTTCCCGGCGCAGCTGCCGGCAACCATCGGCGTCGGCCAGAAGGCACAGCACCGCCACCAGGTTTTTCCTGGCCGCCAGGGCCAGGCCGCCTTCATCACCTGCCGCCGCCATGGCCAGGCCGGCCTGGGTGACGGCCAGGCGATAGTGGTTTTCGGCCCGGACGCGGCACTCGGCCGGGGAGGAGGCAAGCGTCGCCAACGGGCCCACCGCCCACAGCCACGTACAAAGGCTAAGGACTCCAGTCATTGTCAACATGATACGGCAACATCCAGCAACTTCATCGCCGTCCCGGAAATTCCCGGCTCATCCCGCCTGGCTGCTCACGGCCGGGGTGTCCACCCAGCTACCCACCAGCTGTATCAGCCTGGCGGCCTCGATGGGCTTGGTAACGAAATCATCCATGCCCGCGGCAAAGCAGGCTTCACGCTGTTCCGGCAGGGCGTTGGCGGTAAGCGCCACCAGCACCACGTGCTCCTGCTGGCCCTCGCGGGCACGCACCCGCCGGGCGATTTCCAGTCCATCCATGTCCGGCAGGTTGATATCCACCAGTGCCAGGCAACATTGCCGCTCTCCGAGCAGGCGCAGGGCTTCACCGCCGGTGGCCGCCAGCAGCACCCGGTAGCCGGCACCCTGCAGGATGGTTTCCATCAGTTCCCGGCTGGCGCTGTCGTCCTCGACGATGAGCAGCGGGCCCGGTCGAGTGCCGGAAGCGGTCTTTTCCTTGTTTTCCCAGTGGGGAAAGGGCAGGCGCAAAACGAACCGGCATCCTCTGCCCTCGTGCTCTTGCAGGCTGATCCGTCCCCCCAGCGACTCGGCCACCTGGCGACAGATGGCCAGGCCCAGGCCTACCCCCCGCTCGCCGGAATCCTGCTGCCGCTGGAAGAAGGGGCGAAATACCTTCTCCCAGTCCTGGCGAGGAATACCGGGGCCGCTGTCTTCCACCTCCACCACCAGCCAGCCCAGCGGTTCATTGCGCAGCCTGATGGTCACGCGACCCGGCACGGCGAACTTGATGATGTTGTCCAACAGGTTGAGCAGGATCTGGCGCAGGCGAAAGGCGTCTCCCCGCACGTAGCGCGGCTGCCCGCGCCGGTCTTCCACCTGCAGTTGCTGGTCCCTTTCCTCCAGGCGCCCCTGCATGGAACGAACCACGTCTTCCACCACCTGTCCCGGTTCGAAGGGAGCCACGTGAATCTCCAGGCCCCCGGCCTCCATCTTGGCCATGTCCAGGGCGTCTTCCACCAGGCCCAGCAGGGCATAGGTATTCTTGCCGATCAACTCCAGCCGGTGCCGATCGCGTCCCTCCCGGCAATCGTCGGCCAGCAGGTTACAGTTGCCGAGGATGACGTTGAGGGGAGTGCGAAACTCGTGGCTCATGTTGGCCAGGAACCGGCTCCGGGCGGTGGCCGCCTCGCGGGCCCGGTCACGCTGGCTCTCCAGTTCACGTTCCCAGCGGGCCCGTACCCTCTCGTAGCTGTAGACGATCAGCGCCAGCACCAGCAGCACTCCCATCCAGGTCATGGTTTCGTCGAAGTGCCGGTGCTCGGGAGGAACCAGGTTGGGGAATTCGAAGCCCGCCAGGGCGGCCCATTCCATGCCGCCGGCCACGGCCAGGGTGGGTACCAGCCACCAAACCCCTGCCGGCCCCACGCATATCTGGGCCACCACCGGCACCAGCAGGAAGGCCGCCATGTTGGCCCCGGAAAGTCCTCCCGTGGCATAGTTGCTTACCGCCACTCCCAGCAACAGCAGGCCGGTGATACCGTGCCCGCACCAGATGGCCAGTCGGCGATGATGGTGGAGCAACCATAGCAGCAGCACGACCACCACCACTTCCACGGCCAGGATGAGCATCGCCTCCCAGCCGCCGTAGGAATAGAAGCTGGTGATCCATACGAGCGAAAAGAGAATCAACAACAAACCGGTCCAGTTGATCAGGCGGCGGCGGGCTTCACGGTCACTGCCGCCAGCGGGGCGCCCTGCTGTGGATTTACCGTCCCCCGGCCGAGATCGCTCTGCTTCCATGCCCTGCACCTTCCTCCATCCCCGCCGGAAGCCGTCCCCGGCCGGTTCCGGGGCCGGGACAGCCACGACAAGAGAATAAGGGAGATCTCCTCCCGACCGCAAGTCCGGATGCCACCTGCCAGCACCGTTGTTTTTTCCCGGCCCGGAGTAGTATAAGGGGTGCAAGGAGCGAGGCATGATAACCGCCGACAGGAAACCCATTGACGAAGTCTTGGCCAGCCTGGCGGACGCTCGCCGGATCTTGCTGCTGGGCTGTCACGGTTGCGTGACCGTTTGCGCAGCCGGCGGGGAACGGGAGGTCGCCGAGTTGGCCAGCGAGCTGCGCCTGGCCGACCGCCTCCAGGGAAGACAGCGGGACTACCAGCAGGTCACCATCGAGCGCCAGTGCGACCGGGAGTTCTTCGACACCATCCACGAACAGATGCAGGACAGCGACCTGGTTCTGTCACTGGCTTGCGGGGCCGGGGTGCAGCTGGCGGCCGAGGTGGCCCTGCCGGTGCCGGTGGTGCCGGCGCTCAACACCACCTTCCTGGGCGTCAACACCGGACCGGGTAGTTGGGACGAACGTTGCCTGGGTTGCGGCGACTGCCTGCTGGAGATCACCGGCGGCATCTGCCCCATCGCCCGTTGCTCGAAGAGCCTGCTCAACGGCCCCTGCGGCGGCTCGGCCAACGGCAAGTGCGAGATCGACGACTCGATCGATTGCGCCTGGCAGCTGATCCACGACCGGCTGAAGGCCCAGGGGAGATTGGAGCAGATCGCCCGGGTGATCCCCCCCCGCGACTGGTCGTCAAGCCGCCACGGTGGCCCGCGCCGCCGGGTGCGCCCGGACCTGGTCAGGTAGTTTCCCGCCCCCGGGCGCAGTCGTTGCGTACCGGGCACTCGCCGCAGCGCGGCCCGCGCGGCAGGCAGATGGTCTTGCCGTGGTGCACCAGCAGGTCATTGACCCGCGCCTGCCAGCCAGGGGGTACCATTTCCAGCAGCGCCCGTTCCGTCTGCTCCGGGCTGCGGGTGTCGACCCAGCCCAGGCGATTGCTGATACGGTGCACGTGGGTATCCACCGGCAGCGCCCGCCCCCCGAAGGCATAGACCACCACGCAACCGGCGGTCTTGCGGCCCACCCCCGGCAGCTGTACCAGCTGCTCCAGGCTGTCGGGCACCCGCCCCCCGTGCCTTTCCACCAGTTGCCGGGCTACCTGCACCAGGCGCTTGCTCTTGACACGATACAGACCGATTCGCCTGATCACCCCTTCCACCTCGGCGGGCCGGGCCCGGGCCAGGCTGGCGGCATCTGGCCAGCGCCGCAACAGTTCGGGCACCACTTGCTCGGTGACCTCGTCGCGCACCCGGGCGGAGAGGATGGTGGCCACCAGGGTCTGGAAAGGTTTGCCCTGGCCCAGTCGGGCCAGCATGGTCTTGCCCTGGTGGCTACTCAGGCGACGCAACACCCGGGTCACCAGCCTGGGGGACGGTCTTAACTTTTTAACTTTTTCCCTACAACCCACGATATTGCCTTGTCCTGCCCTGGTTTTGAACCCCTTTCCTCTTGATAATCTCCCGAAAGTACAACCGATTCTATTGAAGCAAGGTGGAAAGGTAAAGAGATCAGGGGGACAAAAAGTTAATAAGTTAAGACCGTCCCCCATTGACTCCGTCGTTGACAGCGGCATCGCTGTTACCTAACCTCGTTGCCGACAATGAAGACCATGGCCCAGCTGTTGCTTGCCCTGCTGTTGCCCCTGTCGCCGGTCCGGGCCGGCCAGGAGCCTCCCCCGCTGCACCTGGGAGAGCTGCTACGGGCCGCCCTGGCCCACGACGGGCGGGTACTGGCCGCCAATGCCCAGCTCGATGTCTACCGGGCCCGTTTCAAGGAGGCCCGCTGGGCGTGGTTTCCCCGCTTGCGTTTACAGGGACTGTTCGGTGGCCCGGTGGGAGAGCGCCGCCTGGCTTGCAATCCCGACAGCGATCCCGGCTGCACCGGCCTGGAGGTGACCGAGGCCTCCAAGACCGGCGACTTCGAGTTCGGCAAGATGAGCTTCGCCCTGGGAGGCAAGCTGGAAGGTGTCTTGCCCATCTACACCTTCGGCAAGATCGACGCCGCCCGCCGGGCGGCCGCGGCCGGTGTCGAGGCCGGTTCGGCCGGCATCCGCCAGGCTCGCCAGCAGGTGGCCCTGGAAGTGCGTCGTGCCTACTGGGCCTGGCTGGTGGCCAGTCGCTCCGTGGAGGTACTGGAAGACAGCCAGCGCAAGATCACCAGCGCCGAGAAGAAACTCCTCAAGATGCTCGACGAGCTCAACGAGGAAGTCACCGACCGAGACCTGTTCAAGCTGCGCTACTACGCCGCCCAGCTCGACACCCTCCTGGAACAAAGTCGCCAGGGCAGGGCGGGCATCCTGTCCGCCCTGCGCTTCCTCACCGGCATCGAGCAACTGGGCCGGGGGCGCGAGCTGGCCTGGCGGGAAATAGCACTGCCAGCCGAACAACCGCCGGAGCTTCCCAGGTTGCTCGAGCAGGCCCGCCGGCAACGCCCGGAACTGCTCATGTTGGCGGCCGGGGTCGAGGCCGGCAAGGCCGCCGTGGAAGTGGCCCGGGCCCGCTTCTGGCCGGATTTCTTCCTGGCCGGTTACGTCCAGGGTTCCTGGTCACCGGTGCAGGACTATATCACCAACCCACTGCTCTCCCCCGGGTTGACCAACTACGACGCCGCCCTGGCGGTGGGTTTCCGCATCGAGCTGGATGTACCCCAGAAGCTGGCCCAGCTGGAACGGGCCCGGGCCGAACTGGCGCGGGTGCAGGCCCAGGCCAACCAGGCCGGCCAGGCCATCACCCTGCAGGTGGAGCGCGCCTGGCAGGCGGTACGCACCGCCCGGGCGCGCTGGCGGGTACAGCGCCGGGCCCTGCGCGCGGCCAAGGCCTGGATGCGTGCCAACCTGATGAGCTACGGCGTGGGCGTGTTCGACACCAAGGATTTGCTCGACTCCATCGCCGCCCACGCCAAGGCCACCATCGAGTCCAGCCGGGTGCACCACGACCTGGCCGTGGCCATGGACGAGCTGCGCCTGGCCGTGGGAGAAGATCTCGGCCAGCCTCCGGCAGAAGAGCTACAACCATGAGCACCCGGACCAGGTGAATGTTGCCGCGACCGATTGCGTCGAAGTACCCGGGAACAAGGGAGGTAGACAAGATGAAACTTGGCAGCACCACGGCTTCCGTGATCATGGTCGCTGTACTGTTTTCCGGCATCCGGGCCCGGGCCGAGGCTCCCACGCGGGTGATAACCACGGCCGCCGAACAGGTACGGGCAATTCTCAAGAACAAGGTAAAGAAGGGCTCGGCAGCCGAGCGGTTGCGCAAGAAAATGCTCAAGCAGGTGGTGGATGGCTTTCTCGATTACCACGAGCTGGCGCGCCTGTCGCTGGGGCCGCACTGGCAGGAACGCAACAACAAGGAACAGCGGGAGTTTACCCGGCTGCTGCGCGAGCTTATTGAGGCCTCCTACCTGTCCACCATCTCCGACAACATCAATTTCAAGCTGAAGATAGAGGAGGAGGAGATCGCCGAGGAGGGCGACAAGGCCTCGGTGTGGGCAGTGGCCTCGGCCAAGAACAGCAAGCAGCGCACCGTGTCCGAGGATCTCACCTTCCACCTGTTTCTCAAGGACAAGAAGTGGTTCATCTACGACATCGAGTTCGGCGACGTCAGCCTGGTACGCCATTACCGGGGAGAATTTCACCGCAAGATCAAGAAAGAATCCTATGCGGCGCTGCTCCAGGCCATGCGCAAGAAGCTCGCCGAGATCCGCCAGGGCAAGCTCAAGGTGGGTGACAACCCCCCTCCCCTGTAAACAACAGCCTTACTTCAACCGGGCCAGGGCGGATACGGCTTTCTTGTAAGGCAGAGAGGTGGGGCGGCTGATGCGCATGACGTTCTTGTAGACCTTGATGGCCGTCGTGTCACCGCGAGCCTCCAACTGGCGAGCCATCTGCAATACTTCCTCGGCCACGGCCTCGAGCTTCATCAAGCCCTGCTGGCAGGAGGTATCGTCCGGGTTCATCTGCAGGCATTCCTGCCATAGCTTGAAGGCCTTGAAGTACTCCTCGCGGTTGAACTGGCCCAGTCCTTCCTTGTAGAGGCGCTCCCCCAGCTTCTTGCTGGAGCTTTCCCGGTAGAAGCTGTGCAAGCCGGCGGGCATGATCTTGGCGTCGTGGCTGAGCACCAGCTCGAACTGGTTGCGGGCACCGGTGATATCGCCCTGCAGCAGGTAGGCCAGGCCCTCGTTGTACTTGCCCACCACCACCATCATGACCCGTTCCAACTGCTTGGCCTGTTCCACCACCTTGGGGTTGTTGTCCAGCACCTTCAGGCGCCGCAGGGCATCGATGGCCAGTTTGCCCTTGCCCACGAAGTACAGCTTCATGACCTTGAAGATCTTGGGGTTGGGATACTCGTTCTTCAACACTTCCAGGGGATCGACCTCGGCGGTTTCCACGCTGGTTTCCGCGCTGGCGTCGGTGCAGTTGTACACGTAGGGACGATAGCGAATCTCGTAGTGGCGCATACGCGCCTCGGTTTTCTTGAGCCACTTCAGGTACACCTTGCGATCGCAGGGATTGAGTTTCATGTACTCGATGAAATGGCGCTGGGCATTCTTGTAGTCATGGGCACTGTAATAGCTCTTGCCCTCGGTAAAGTGGTACTCGGACTGCTTCTTCCTGACCTCGGAAATCTTGTACTTGATCTTCTGATAGTAGATACTGTCTGCAGGAATCTTTTCGAAGATCTTGAGGGCCTCCTTCCACTTGTTGAGATCGTACAGGGCGATGCCTTCCTCGTAGATGGACTTGTTGGCCATCTCGCTGGTGATCTTCTTCTTGAGCTTGTTGGCCTCCGCGGAAATGGGGTGGAGATCCAGCGCCTTGTCGACCTCGGCCAAGGCGTCCTTCCACCGCAACTTCTCCATGGCCCCCTTGGCCTCGCGTAGATGTTGCTCCACCTGCAGTTCCAGCGGCAACTCCTGCTGGACCGCCACCTGCCGGGCATGCCCCCCCCGACCGCGGCGGCCCTTGGCACAGATCACCAGCACCAGTACCAGCAGCAGCAGCGCCGCCGCCGAGGCGATAATGATGATCTTCTTGCGCTTGAGATCCGCCATGCCTCCGGCCCCCTCCACCAGGAAGCGAAACTGCACGTTACCGAAACGCACCTTGTCGCCGGCCTGCAGGCGCACTTTGTCGATGCGTTTGTTGTTCACGAAGGTACCATTCGAACTGCGCAGGTCCACCAGTTCCACGCCCCCGTCGGGATCGACCGTCAGCCGGGCATGCAGCCGCGATATCGATGCTTCCTCGATGACGATGTAGGCGGCGGGATCGCGGCCCACATCGTTGGCCCCTTCCTGCAATTCGATCTCCACCCCTGCTGCCGGACCGCGCAGTCCCCGCAGCAGGGGAACCGGCTTCTTCTCCTCGAGGGGTTCGGCATCGACGGCCGTCTCCATCTTGAAGCCATGGACCCGGAAAACGAACACCCCGGCGGTCATCTCCTTGCCGGGTTCCAGTTCGAAAGTGCCGGTCACGCTTTCACCTTCAACTTCCAGGCCCTTGCCACCGGTCAGGTCCTCGACCATGATGGCTTCGTCCTCGGCCCAGATACGCATGTGGTGCCTGGTCACACTGCGCGACCCCAGGATGACGTCGCTGTCTTCACCGCGTCCCCAGACCTGGGGCTCGCTGCCTATCTCGTATACCTGTTCCCGACCACTGGGATCGGACATGACAAGCTTTGGCATGATCTCCCACTCACCGGTTGTCTGGAGCTAGTAGACGTATCACTGCTCCCGAAAGATGTCCATGTTCACGGGGATGCCCCGCCGCTGCAGGTCGTCGTAGAACTTGGGAATGAAACCGGTGGCCACGAAGCGACCCTTGACCTTGTTGTTTTCGTCAAAACCTTCCTGCTTGAAGTAGAAGATATCTTGCAGGGTGATGACATCGGCCTCCATGCCGGTGATCTCGGCGATGTGGGTAATCTTGCGTGAACCATCGGAAAAGCGGGTCTGCTGCACGATGATGTCGACCGCCGAGGCCACCTGTTCGCGAATGGCCCGCACCGGCAGGTCCATGCCGGCCATCAATACCATGGTCTCCAGGCGGGCCAGGGCATCACGGGGTGAATTGGCATGGGCGGTGGTCAGGGAACCGTCGTGACCGGTGTTCATGGCTTGCAACATGTCCAGAGCCTCACCGCCACGACACTCGCCGACGACGATGCGATCCGGCCGCATGCGCAGGCAGTTGCGTACCAGGTCGCGAATGGTCACCTGGCCCGTACCCTCGATATTGGGTGGTCGCGACTCAAGCTGTACCCAGTGTTCCTGGTGCAGTTGCAACTCGGCGGCATCCTCCACGGTAACAATGCGTTCGTCCGCCGGGATGTATGCCGACAGGCAGTTGAGGGTGGTGGTCTTACCGGAGCCGGTACCACCAGAGACGATGATGTTCTTGCGCGCCTTGACGCACATCTCCAGGAATTCCGCCATTCCCGGGGTGAGGGTGCCGAAGCGAATCAGCTGGTTGATGCTCATCGCTTCCTTCTTGAACTTACGGATGGTGATGGAGGGGCCCTTCAGCGCCAACGGCGGAATGATGGCATTGACACGCGAGCCGTCCTTGAGGCGGGCGTCTACCATGGGAGAACTCTCGTCGATGCGCCGGCCGATGGGCGCCACGATGCGCTCGATGACTCCCAGCACCGCCTGGTCGGAAGAAAAGGTCTTGTCGGTCAAGATCAGCTTGCCGCCCCGCTCGATGTAGATCTGGTTGGCGTTGTTGACCATTACCTCGTTGATGGAGGGATCGGCCAGGAAATCCTCCAGCGGCCCCAGTCCCAGGGCCTCGTTGATGACGTCCTTGACCAGCACCTCGACATCCACCCACTTGTCCAGTTCACCATCGGTCTCCATCTGGGCCACGATGTTGCGAATGGCACGTTCGGTCTGATCCCACAACTCCTCGTCGGCCAGTTGTTCCAGATCCAGCCGGCGCAGATCCAGGTACTCTATCAGCCGGGCGTGCACATCGCGCAGCAACTCCGTGTAGCGAACCATCTTGGGATCGAGCTTGCGCTTCTTGGGACGGGGCGGCTCCTCCACCACTACCGAGGGCGGTGGCTCTGATACCGCCACGGCATCCGCCGCGGTGGCCGAGGGTTCGCCGTCGAGCTCATCGAAATCATCGACCAGCTCGGGTTCGTCATCTTCCTCCACGAGGGGTTCCTTTACGTCCAGGCGTTTCTTGACTCCCCTCTTGGTGACCCGGCGCTTGGCCTTGCCGGTGGGCAGTTCCTCGTGCGCCCCGTTATCCACCGAGACCTTGATTACGAACTCCCCGATCTGAATCTTATCGCCGCTGCGCACCACCTGGGGTGCGGTGATACGCTTGCCGTTCACCAGCGTCCCATTGGTGCTCTGCAGGTCCAGAACCACTATCTTGCCGTCGCGCTCGACCACCCGGGCATGTTGCTTGGAGACATTGCCCCGCGGCAGGATGATGTCGTTGCCCTGGATGCGCCCGATGGTTATCTCGCTCTTCTGAAAGCTCTTGCTCTTGAACGCCCCGCCCTTTTCCGACACGGCCACGGTCAGCATGCTGGGTTCCTCCACTGCCGGGCGATTGCCTGCGCCCTAGTCGAAGATTCCGAAGCCCACCTCGCTCTTGGCACGCTTGTAACGGTTCTTGATGTCGGCGATCATCTTCAGGATCTTGGGGGTTTCCGGATTGACCACGCGGGGAGTCACGAAGACACCGATCTCGGCCTTTTGCTCTTCGAATACCCGTGACTTGAACAGTTCCCCGATGATGGGGATATGGCCCAGCAAGGGAACCTTGGTCACGGTCTTGCCCTCGGCCCAGTGGAAGAGGTTGCAGAGGATGATTGTCTGGCCATGTTGAACGGTCACGTTGGTTTTCACGTTGTCGCGCCGGAAGCCGGGAACATCGATGCCTTCTCCGACAAAACCGATGGAGCGATCTATCTCGCTGACCTCGGCGAAGATGGCCATCTGGATGTTGCCCTGGCGATCCGCTGTGGGTGTGATGCGCAGGATCACCCCGAAGGGCTTGTACTCGATCTTGACCACGAAGGCCGTCACCACCACGATGGGTACCTCGCCGCCCGACCAGAACTCCGCCTTCTCACCGCTGGCGCAGACCAGTTTGGGCTGGGCCAGCACCCGGGCATAACCATCCTGGAACAGGAAGCCGAATCCGAAAGTGGCACCGGCGTTGACCGAGCCCGTCATGGTGGTGGTGTTTCCGCCGGCACCCTCGAATACCCGGAAGGTGGTCACGCTGACATTGGCATCGCCCTCGAGATCGAGCGGCCAGCGAATGCCCAGGTGATCGGTACCCTTCTTCTTGATTTCCACGAAATCGACTTCCACCAGCACCATGCGCTTGATACCCACCGTCAGCAGGTTCTCCACTTCCTCGCCGACGGCCTTGGTGATCAACTCGGCTTTTTGCAGGTCGGCCTTGGATTCCACCGAACCCTCGAGGAAAATCTTGGTACCCACCACGTTGGCCTCGACGTTCTTCAGACCGGCCTTCTTGAACTCCAGGTTGAGCTGGTTGGCCATCAACTTCTTGGCGTTGGGATTGACGGTGACGAAGGACTTCACCTGCGGGTAGAGCTTGACGATCTCCTGCACCCGCCGGTAGTCGTCGGAGGTAAAGGCCCGGCCATCGAGAATGACCCGGTCGCCCACCGGGCGAATCGAGATTCCCTCGCGGTCTCCCAGCAGCTTGCGGATCTCCCTCATCAGCGACTTGACGTCTTCCTTGCTGACGATGACCGAGAAGTTGATGCTGGAGCGACCGGCGCGGCGGATGGTCATGGTGGTGCGCCCGGAATCGACGGCAAAGAGAATGAAGGTGTCGCGGCCGATGCTCTTGACGTCGGCCACCCGGGGATTGCCGACGATGACCTTGTCGATTCCCTTGTATTTCATGGTCTTCTGCTCACCGACGACCATGCGGATGACGCGCTGCTGAGCCCAGGTATGACCGGGGACGGCAAGAAGTAATGCCAGCAATGCCAGACTCTTCATTACCTTTCTCATGACAGTTCTCCCATATATTTCCACCCAGCAGATTTACCGCACAGAATCCCGCAGGCAAGGCGGGAAGTCAAGGAGTAATCAGGGCAGGTGCAACCAATCCAGGCGCACGGCGATGGCTGCCAGGGTGCCCAGGGCGATGGCCACGGCGTAGGGAACCCGCGGCAGGCCGGAGCCGGCGGGATCGGGGTTTCCCCCCCCGCGTATCAACCCCACCCCCACCCACAGCAACGACAGCAGCGCTCCCAGCAGGGTGGCGAACATCACCAGGTAGAGCACCGGCAGCAACCCCGCCTGAGCCCCCAGGGCGGCCAGCAACTTGACGTCCCCCATTCCGAATCCCCGCCGCCAGTAGGCGAAGACGCCGAAGACCACCCCGCAGAACAATGCCCCGGACAGTGCCGAGACCAACCCCAGGCCGAATATCGTGCCCCAGCCGTGGCCGATGGCCTGGACCACCAAGCCGAACAGCAAGGCGGGATAGGTCAACCAGTTGTAGATCTTCTGGCGGCGCACATCGGTCACCGCCGCCACCAGGGCCGTCAGGGCCATGGCCACTACCAGGATGACATCCGCCACACCCATGCCGGAGAATCTATCCGACAAGCCGGCCGGGTGCAAATTCACGGTCTGCCGTGTCCGGCTGCGGACTCGCTTCCTCTCATTGGCCGGCAGGGCGCGGCTCTCCACGGCGAACGAACAATGCCCCGGAGGGCTCGCTGGCCAGCAGTTGCCAGCGAGAAGAATGCTCCAGGTGCTCGAGCAGGGGCCGGCCGTGATTCAGGGGACTCCATAACACGTAGCGGGCTCCACTGTGCTCGAGCACCCGCTGCCAGCCGGGCTCCAGCAGGACCAGGCGACGATAGTCGTCGTGCACCTGCCGGGGAAAGAGATCGTTGCGACCGTCGATGAAGACCGGGTAGGCGGGCCCGCACAGGGCACTAACGGCCCCACCCAGGAAGTAGCGGTTGAGCACCCTTCCCGGCGGCTGCCGGCACAAGGTCCGCAGGCTGATTACCGGAAACCATCCCCGGTCCATGCGCCCGGCCAGTTCGACCGGGTGGACCAGGCACCATCCCGTCACCAGCAGCAGCGCCAGGCCGGACCAGACGATACCCCGGGCCGGGCGCCAGCGCTGCCAGGCTATCCGCAACAGGCGTGCGGCCTTTGCCAGCAACGCCGGTACTCGCCAGGACCGGCGTGGCGGCTGCTGCCACAGCTCGACGCAGGATGCCGCCAGCACCAACGCCGCCAGCGGCGCATGGCGCCCGGCGCTGGCGGCAAGCCCGAGCAGGGCCAGCGCCGGCAGTCCCAGGTGCCAGCGCCAGCCGTGGCGCCAGGCCAGCAGCACCTGCAGCAGCACCAGCAACAGCAGGCACCAACTCGAGGCGGACGACGGGTCGAGTGTCCCCCACTCCCAGATTCCCGCCCCGGAATCGCCGGCCAGGAAGGACAGCGGGTAGAGGACGGTGCGCAACCCGTCGGGAGAAAGTGACGGCACCAGCAACGCCAGCCCCAGAGCCGGCAGTGCCGCCGGCAACTCGCGCCAGCCGCTTCGGTCATCCAGCCAGCTTCCTGCCAGTGCCAGTCCCGCCACCGCCGGCCCCAGCGGCCAGGAACCATGCAGGTTGGCCCACAACCACACCAGTGGCACCAGCAACCACCAGCGCCGGTGCGGTTTCCCTCCTGGCGCTTGCCGGACCAGCCACAACACCAGGGACAACATCACCGGGCCCACCAGGTAGGCACGCTGTGCCGACCACATCCAGCTACCTACCGCCAGGGCCAGGAAAAACAGCAGCGGCAACAACGGTGAGCCGACCCGGTCCATGCCGGCAAGCAGGTGCCAGAACAGCAATACCGCAACCGCCAGCAGCGTCGCGCTCAGCAAAGTCGGTGCCCAACCGCCCAGCAACGGCTCCAGCAAGGCCAGTAGCCCTCCGAATCCCCACTCGTGGCAACTCCAGGCGCTGCTGGCCGTGAAACTGAAAGGATCTGAGGAGGGAAAACCATGTTCCAGTATCCAGCGTCCCTGGGCGATGTTGAAGAATACGTCGAAGCTGGCCAGCGGGCGCAGCGCCGCCGGCAGCGCCACCAGCAACGCCGCCAGCACCCCGCAGGAGGGCACCAGGCGAACTGTCATGGTATTACCCGGCCTGTCCGGCGCTACTGCTGGCAAGCGACCTCCCCGTGACAGAAGTCTACCCCACGCCTTCGTCGTTGCCCGTCACCAAAGCAAAGAGGGCAACCCCGCGGGCTGCCCTCTTGCTGACATCTCGGCGTATTGCTTGTGTTACTCGTTGGGTTCGTTTTCGGTGGCGAACTTCTTCAGGTTCTTGTGGTCGAACAGCTTCTTGTTGGCGGTCACCGCCTTGGACTCGACGTTCTCCTTGCCGGCCAGTGCATTGGCCGAGGTGGCGAACAGGTCGCGGATGTTGTCGCCGAACAGGCCCACCACGCCGATGGCGGCGATGGCGATCAGCGCCACGATGATGATGTACTCGGTCATGCCCTGACCTCTACGTCCTCTCAGTTTGCGAAGCATTGCTTCCTCCTTTCCTTTTACATCGTCGGTTGAAAGAACCGTTTTGCTCTCGTCAGCCTACTCTACATGTGTAACCGCAATCCGCCCGGCAATCAATCGGTCAAGTGGCGGATAGGGAGTCACCTGCTTGATATTACTACATAATCTCCGTCAAAAAACCGCCTTCCGGGCCCAGGCGAACAGTCCCCAGCAGCCGGCGACCAGCGACACAACGCCCCCGGCCAGGAAAGGGGGCAGGAACCCCGACAGGCAGGCCACGGCATCGGGCCACAGGGAAGAGGACGGCACCGACCAGGCGTGTCCCAGCAGCACCGTCCAGCCGGTCACCCAGCTGGCCACCGACCAGGCCTGTTGCGGCAACACGTCGGGAAGATGCTGTGCCGACAGCAACAGGCCGGGCAACTGCACCAGCAATCCCGCCACCGCCAGCCCCAGCGCCAGCGCCCGCCGCCACCGGCCCTGCTGCCAGACCAGGGCCACCGGTACCAGCAGCAGCGCTATCACCGGCACCAGCCGGCGCGGGCCATAGGACATGCGTCCGTTCCAGTCCCACCAGAACGAGTAAAGCAACCAGTGGGCGGTTGCCAGGGCCAGGATCAACAGCAGCAGGGCCCGCTGGCTGCGCCACAGCGGGCGCAGGGCCCAGGCCAGCACCACTACCACCGGCAGGTACCACACCAGGCCGTTGTTGGGACTCAACAACAACCCGGCGAAGGCCGAGGGAAAGACGCGCCACGACCAGCCTCCCAGTTGCAGCGAGCAGGCCGGCGGCGCCAGGGAACCGAAGCGCAGCAGGTTCCAACCCGCCAGCAGCAGCAAGGCCATCCCCAGGGGCAGGCTGAAGCCGAGCAGTTGGCCCAGCAGTTTTCGCCACCCGAGCTGGCCGCGGACAGAGAGCATCGCTGCGGTAAACACCACCGCCATCACCAGGCAGTCGGGCCTTACCAGCACCGCCCCGGCCAGCCAGGCACCGACGACCAGGGCATCGGCTGGCCGCCGCCGCCGCAACCACTGCACCCAGGCCAGCGTCGCCCCCAGCAACAACAGGGCCACCAGTGGCTGGGTCCAACCGCTGCCGGCGTAGACCGCCAGGGGGGAAGCCAGCATCAGCACCAGGGAGGAAAACAGCAGCGCCCCCGCCGACAGTCCCAGCACCAGCAGCAAGCGGGCAAGCAACAGCACCACCCCGGCGCCACAGAGCGGGTCGAGCAGGGCAAAGGCCCAGGCCCGGGGATCGCGGTTTATCTTCCTGAACAGGCGAATGCGCTCGACCGCGGGCAGTTCCTCGAAGGCCCGTTGCATGTCCTGGCCGAGCCTGTCGGCCCCGGCAGTACAGTTCCGGGGCGCCAGCAACGAGCCGGCCGCCACCAGCGGCAAGGCCGCCAGCGCCATTCCCGGGCCCAGGCTGGAATAGCTGGCACCATCGTCGCCGCGGGCCACCAGGCCGCAGGTCTCCTCTCCGCCCCCGCTGAACGACAGCGCCACGCCTCCCCGCTCCACCAGTCCGCGCGCCGTATCCAGGTGCACCAGGGCATCGCCTACCTGGATACCCCGGCTGGTGAGCAGAAACACCCCCAGCGCCAGGCAGAACAGCGCCCATCCCGGCGGTGGCGGTATTTCGCTTGCGCCGTCGGAAACCGTCACCCGGGCAGGATAGCCGGGAGCAAGCAGGCGGTCAAACCGCCGGGCACCCCGGCAATCATACAGATTTCGCTTGACAGGTGGTCGAGAGATGGGTCAAAACCCGCACGTCCGCCGATTGACTCCAACGTCAACACACGGGAGCGGCATCCAGATGGGCAGGAAGACAAACGGTAACAACAGGAAGAAGTCGAAGAACTCGGTGGAGAAGAAAAAACTCATCATCCGTGCGGCCACCGAGGTCTTCGCCGGCAAGGGGTTTCATTCCTGTCGCATCTCCGACATCGCCTCGCGGGCGGGAGTCGCCTACGGGTTGGTCTACCACTACTTCGAGAACAAGGAAGAGATCCTCAACACCATCTTCGACAAGAACTGGGGTCTGCTCAACAGCCTTCTCGAAGACCTGGCCGGGCGGGACATTCCCCTGCGGCAGAAGATGACCGAGCTGGCCTCGCTGATCCTCGATGCCTACCGCATGGTACCGGAGCTGATTCACGTGATGGTGATCGAGATCGCCCGCTCCTCGCGGCAGCTGAGCCGGCCACGCCTCGACCAGTACGTACGTTCCCTGGAGCAGCTGGGCAGCATCCTGGCCCATCACCAGCGGCAAGGCGAGATCCGCGCCGATCTCGACTGCCGCCTGCTGGCCTACCAGTTCTTCGGGGCCCTGGAGCTGGTGCTCACCGGCTACCTGCTGCACATGCTGCCGGGCAACGACCGCGACTTCGAAGCCATCAAGAAGCAAGTGATCGATGTCTTCCTGGCCGGGGTGGCCTGAGAACTTCACCCGCCTAACCTGCTCCCTCCCTCGCCTGCCTAGAACCTCTGGTTGTTGCCCACGGTGGTGCGTCCCAGCCAGCCCAGGTCGAGCATGACGAATACGTCCGGCCAGGTCTGGGCGCGGATCTTGCGTACCGTGAGCGCGAATCCCCAGCAGCGGCAGGGCGAGTCGTACATGATGCCCCCGCTCAACCAGGCGTAGTTCTCCACGCCGAGGTCCACCAGCCCGCCGCCCGACAGCCGCCAACCCCATCCCAGGCGCAACGACAGCTGCGCCTGCAGGGCATGCACCGTCTCGCCCAGGGCGGCCAGCAGGGTATGGCGGGGAGCCAGCGGCAGGTCCAGCTGCTGGTGCACGCGATCGGCCGCCGGCAAGGGCCGGCCCGCTTCGTCGGCGCGGGCGGGCAGGTACAGGTAGTCCACCGACAGGCGCAGCGTCCGTCCCAGCCGCACCCAGCCGCTGAACTCCAGGTCGGCCAGCTCGGGTTCGCCGCCGGTCAGCTGCACCAGGGTGCGCAGGCCGGCGGGCTCGCTGTCCAGTTCCAGGCTGGCACCCAGCGGTCCCGGCCCGGGTGCGCGCAGGTCGAACCCGGCAAACAGCTCCAGCCGCAGCCCCGGTCCACCCGGGCGGTAGAGGCGGTTGGCCAGCCCCAGCAGCAGCTGCTGGGCGTCGCCGAGCAGGCGATCCTGGACATCCAGGTAGGCCCGCGCCCCGCCGCTGGCCAGGCCCTGCCAGGCGCCGGCCAGCTCCAGCCGGGGTGTGAACCGGTGCCGCCAGTTGCCGCCCGGCAACTGGCGCTCGAAATCGCTCCAGGCCAGCAGCCGCCCCAGCGACACCCCCCGGGTCGATACTGCCGGAGCCCCGGGCCCGTGCGGCAGGTACAGCAGCTGCCGGTGGCGCAGCTCGATCTCCAGGCCCAGCGGCCCCGGGAAGTAGCGTCCACGCAGGTGCGGCTCCAGCAACAGGCGCAGCGCCCGACGCAGTTCGCCGTCGTCGAGCCGGCCGTTTCCCTCCGGGCCGGGCGTATCGTCGGCGGAGCGATCGTCTGTGTCCGCCCCCGGCCAGGACGGTTCCCGGTCGTTCGGCACCCCGTCCGTGCCCCAGTCCCGCCAGGCGGCGCCCACGGACGACAGGTTGGCCACCTCCAACCAACCACCCACTTCGAGCGGCCCGCCGCCGGGACGCCAGCCGGGCGCGTGCAGGGAAAACACTCCCAGGCGCTGGATGGTGTCCTCGGGCAGCCCTTGTTCCACCGGGCGGGTACGCTCGCCCAGCAGGTCCACCCCCCCGAAACGCATGTCCTGCCGGTAGACGGCATCGGCTTCCAGCAGCCAGCCCTCACGACGCCACTCGAAGACCGTGGCCGACACGGCGGCGTCGGCGGCCCGGCCGGTCATCTCGGAAATGAAATCGTTGTTGATGTCGGAGTCGGAATACAGGCGCAGGCTGGTGAGCCAGCCGGCCCGCCGGCTGCGCCAGTAACCGTCCAGCTCGACACTGCCGCGCCGCCGCAGGGAAGTGCGCCTTTCGTCGGCGGCAACCTTGTCGTCCTCCAGGTACCAGGCCCGGGCCACCAGGCCGCTGCCGGCCGAGGGCCGGGCGCGCAGTTCCAGGGCGGGGCGAAAACCCCGCTCCTGGAACCAGTCGAAGCCGACGGTCATGTCCGCCGAACGTCCCAGGGTGACGAACAGGTCCTCGCCGGCCACCACCCCGTCGCGACCGGAGTAATTGATGCGGGGAAACAGCAGGCCGCTGCGGCGTTCGCTCAGCGGCAGGTAAAGCAGCGGCAGGCCGAACACCGGCACTCCCTTGAGCCGCAACAGCGGCCAGGTCAACCAGGCACCCTGTCGTGGCTCCACCTGGGCCCGGCAGGCCTGCAGTTCCCAGGAAGGCGCCTCGTCGCCACCACAGTCACAGGTGGTCAGGCGCGCCCCTTCGATGTGGTAGCGCCGCTGCCGGTAGCGCAGGCGACTGCCGCTGATGGTCAACTCGTTGCGACCACTCTGCTGCAAGTGCCGGCGCTCCAGCGGCTCCGGCCAGCCGGGAGGCAGCGGCCGGCCCTTGACCAGCACGCGGGCCCCCTGCACCAGTGCCCGGGCCAGGCGCTCGTCCAGCTCCAGGCGCTCGGCCAGCAACACCGCCCGGCCCTCCACCAGGCGCACGTTCCCTCCAGCCACCACCCGGCGGCTGGGGGGATTTATCTCCAGCCAGTCGGCCCGCAGCGTCATCCCGGGACCGTCCACGCGCACGTTGCCCTCGAGCAAAAGCGATCCGCCCTGGCGGGTCCACAAGTCATCCGCCGCCATCTTCCAGGTGCCGCCGTGTCGTTCTGGCCAGGAAAATCCCGCCCAGGGCCGCGCCGGACGCGGCCCGGCCGCCGCCGGCGGCGCCAGCAGTGCCGCCAGCAGTGCCGCAACCACCGGCGCGAGACATGGTTTCATGAAAGGGCTGCCGCGGGCGGACAAACGGCCGTGTCGTCGGGTCTACTTGGGCCTCTGGAAGCTCACGTAGACGATGTTGTCTTCCTGGGTAGCCTGGTAGGGAACCCGCTTGCTCAGCTCGATCTCGATTCGCACCGTCGAATTCACACCCTGCTGTTGCCGGGGCGTGATCATGGAGACCGCGGAATCGAAGAAGTGGGTGTCGAGAAAGCGCCTGTTGTTGCGCAGGGGAATGGTGGTATTCTCCAACTCCAGCACCACCAGGCGATCTCCTTCCTCTGTCAGGTGGAACTTGACCGGGGCATTGGTCTTGACAAACACCCGCGAGGCGTCCGCCGTTTGCTGGAAGCCCACCCAGGTCATGCGCCGCAGGGCATAGTCGATCTCCACCCGCTCCTCGGCGGGAGGAGGAGGCGGCGGCTCCGCGGCCAGCGGCTGTTCGACCGGCTGTTCGACCGGTTGTTCCTCGGTTACCGGAGGAGGAGGCGGCGGCGGCAGATCGGCGGCTTCCTCGACCGGCGGCGCCGACTCGGCCGGTTCTTCCACTACCTCCACGGGAACCTCTTCGACCTCCTCCACTTCGTCTCCGCCTTCTTCATCTGCCGGCGGTTGCTCTTCCTGCTGGGCCAGCAACCTTTGCCGTCCGGTGTTGCCGGTCTTCTCCGCGGCCGGGTAGACCGCGGCCACCATGACCGGTTGCGGCCGCGACGGGCTGGGCTCGGCCTGGCTACCGTCGCTGGGCTCGGCCTCGCCAGCGGGCGCATCGGTCTCCGCCGCCTGTCCGCTCACGGCCCCCGGCTCGGGCAGGGCCGCCGCGGTCACCCCTACCGGCGCCGGCGGTGCCCGCAGACCGGAACCGGGGCTGGTATCCCGGGCCACGGCCACCCGGGCCGGTTCGCCGTCGGCGTTCGGTTCACCCGCTACCGAGCCAACCACGGCGACCGCCGCCGGCTGGGACAGCTCGTCGGCCAGGGCCAGGTCACGCCCCTCGCCGACACCGGTGGACCCGGTGGGGGCCAGGGGCACGCCGGCCGAGACCAGCAGGCCACCTTCTCCACGGGTCAGGTAGACCAGCAACATTCCCCCGTTCACCGCCACCCGGTACTCCGCTTCCTGCCGCAGCTGGATGATCACCCGGGAGATGCCACCCGCGTTGTGGCCCACCTGGCGAGCGGACACGGCATCGACCAGCTGGCCGTCACCGTCTATGGCGGCAGGAATCCCCTGCAGGCGCGCCTCGGCCACGTCGACGATGATGCGGCGCGGATTGTCCTGCTTGAAGGTGGTGAAGTTGGGCGCCCGCTGGCCGGCGATCTCCACCACGGTGGCCGCACCCTGCCGATGCACACGAATGGAGTTGATCAGGTTCAGGGAACTGGCCAGGCAAAGGCTTGCCCACGCCAGCACCAGGCCACCAGCGATCAGCTTTATCTTTCTACCCATGAGGCGACCTCCCGCTGCCCCGACGACGCCGGCAGACCGGGCAAGCCGGAGCGGCGCGGTGGGAAATATTCGCAAAAACGCTATCATGTATTGCGGCCGGGAACAAGTTTTCTCCTGCGAAATTATCTTAAATTAAGCAAATTTTATATAAATTAAAACGCACACCAGGTCAAGAAAACTACCATTTCTGCTCCATCAGCCATCTCCTGGCCTCCGCCGCGACAGTGAGGGAACCACAGACCAGCACCCGCCCGGCCCCTTCCCGCCGCAGCTGCTGCAGCGCCGCCGATATCGATTCGTGAGCCCGCGCCGGGCGCCTCAGGTAAGCGAGCAACTGCCCCGCCTGGCGGCCCCGGGCATCGGCCGGGGTGGCCAGTTCGAAGCGCGAGGCCAGGGTCTCCAGCCGGCGCAACATGGGTGCCGCGTTCTTCTCTCCCAGCACTCCGAAAACCACCGGCACGGGACGGGGACCGAACACCTCAGTGAAGGTGCGCACCAGCATGTCCACGCCATGCGGGTTGTGCGCCCCATCCACCACCCAGCCCCCCTCCGGACCCAGGCGCTCGAAGCGTGCCGGCCAGCTGGTCGCCGCCAGTCCCCGCCGGATCTGCTCGACGCGGGGATGCCACAGGGCCCCCCGGGAGAACACCAGGGCGGCCAGGGCACAGGCGGCGTTGTCGAGCTGGTGCCGGCCGCACAGTCCCAGCTCCAACGGCCCCACCTCGAGTTGCCCGACCTTTATCCGCGCCCGGCGCCAGTCGCCGCTGCAGGAAAAATCCTCACCCAGCCGGTGCAACGGTGCCCCGCGCTCCCGCGCCTGCCGCTCGATCACCGCCGCCGCGGGAGGAAACTGGCGCCCGCTGACCACCGGTATGCCTTCCTTGATGATACCGGCCTTCTCCCCCGCCACCTGCTCCAGGGTGTCGCCCAGCCACTCGGTGTGCTCCAGCGACACCGGGGTTATCACCGACACCACCGGCATGAAAACGTTGGTGGCATCCAGGCGGCCGCCCATGCCGCATTCCATCACCGCCACCTCCACGCCGGCCCGGGCAAAGATCTCCGTGGCCATGATGGTGGTGCACTCGAAGAAGGTCAAGCGGCAGAACCGGCTGGCCGCCCCGCGCAACCGGTACCAGCTGCCAGCGGCCATCTTGCCGGTCAGCCCTTCCCGTTCCACCCAGGTGGAGATCTCGACCGGGTCGAGCTCCAGGCCCCCGGCCAGCAGGCGCTCGAATGCCGCCACCACCTGCTCGTCGGCCACCGGGCGGCCGTCCACCCGGAAGCGTTCCCGGTAGTGTTCCAGGTGGGGCGAGGTGTACAGGCCCACTCGCCGTCCCGCGGCCCGCAGCAGTTCGGCCACGAAGGCCGCCGTGGAGCCCTTGCCGTTGGAGCCGGCGATGTGCACCACCGCGAAGGAGTCCTGGGGCCGGCCCAGCTGCTCGAGCACCAGGCGGGTGTTCTCCAGGCCAAAGCGAATGCCCCGGGGCTTGAGCGAGTACAGAAAGGCGGTGACCTGCGCGATATCCATGCTCAGATCCGGATCCGCTCCCCCTGCCGCAGCAGGCGCAGCCGGGAATCGGCCAGCGCCTTCACCTGGCGCCCGATCTCCGCCACGCACTCGGGCTTGAGGTGGTAGAGCAAGATGGGCACGTCCACCCCGTTGAGCTTGGCCAGCTCCCGGGCCAGGGTCCGCGGGGTGAGGTGCCCGGCGGCGTCGGCCACCATCTGCAGGGAGTTGGGAAACTTCACCTCCACCAGCAGCAGGCGCAGGTCACGCAGGCGATTGACCACCCGCCACAGCTCATCGTTGGGCCCGGTATCGCCGCTGTAGACGAAGCTGCCGGCCGTATCGCGCACCACGAAAGCCATCGACTCCACGGGGTGGACCACGGGCACCGCCTTGACCCGCAGGTGTCCCAGCCGGAACCAGCGTCCGCTGGCGAAGGGCGCCTCGCGCAGCACCGGTTGCTCGGGGCTGGGGAGCAGGAAGAAATCGGGCCAGAGGCGGTTGTTGAACAGGTTGCGGCGCAGCACCTGCAGGGTTTGCCGGGTGGCATGTATGGCCACCGGCCGCCGGCGCTTGCCGATGATCAGGTCGGCGAAGCAGGGCAGGTCCTTGACATGGTCGCAGTGCGAGTGGCTCAACAGGACGTGCTCGATGCGCAGTTGCCGCTGCAGCGACAGGCGGGCGCCGAAGGAGCCGGCGTCGAGGACGACGCTGCCGTCGATGAGCAGCGACGGGGTGTAGCGACCCCGTACCTCGCCGCCGTAACACCCCAGTACTTCCAGTTCCATGTCGCCACCCCGGGACTGCCGGGCGCCGCCCTGGCGCGCAGTCGTCAGATGTCGCCGAACTTCTCCTTCATCTCCAGGAATTCCAGGAACTCGCGCAGGCGATTGACATCGTGAATCAGCAATCCCTGCTCGTGCTCCCGCACCAGCCGGGCCTTGAGCAGCTTGGACAACACTTCCTCCACCTGGTGCTGATCGAGTCCAATCTTTCCGGCCAGGTTGGCGGCGTCCATCTCCACCAGGGTTCCCCCGGCCACCGCCTTGCCCTTGCTGGCCATGTGGGTGAGGAAGTGCACCACCCGGCTGTTATGGTCCCGCAGCATGAGATTTTCGATCTGCTCGTCGGCTTCCTGCAGGCGCTGCGCCAGGATCTTGATCATGCGCACGGCGATCTCGGAGTTGGAGCGAATCATGGTGTCGAAGGTCTTGGGGCCGATGACCAGCAAGCGGGCATCTTCCACCACCACGGCGCTGGCCGAACGCGGCTTCTGGTTGATGATGGCCATCTCCCCGAAGAAGGCCCCCGGCCCCAGGGTGACCAGCACCTTCTCCACGCCGCGAACTTCCTTGGTGATGTTGACCTTGCCGGACTGAATGACGTACATCTCGTTGCCCACGTCGCCTTCCCGGAAGACGACGGTGCCCGCGGGAAACCCGCGTCCGAAGCGTTCGAACAGGCGTTCGTTTTCGTTGCTCATGATCACGCTCCCAGGGGCAGCCGCCGGCAGCCGCCGGCGGCCACTGGCGTAGTACCGATAGTACTAGATAACCTCGCCGGCCGCATCCTGTAAAGTCTTTTACCCATGTTGCTTGCTCCCGGCCGTCTTGCCCCGGTGGGGACGGTCGGCCTAGCGGCGGTGCCGTCCACGGCTCCGGCCCCCGGCCCCCAGCGAACCACCCGCCGGGGCGCGGCCGCCGCCCCGGCGCAGGGGCGGCAACCTCTCCCGTCGCCCGGTGACTTCGCCGGCCCGGTAGGCATCCAGGAAGGCCCGCACCACGCCGCCGTCGAACTGGCTGCCCGCGCAGCGACGGATCTCGTTGATGGCCACCCGGGCCGGCAGGCCGCGCCGGTAGGGACGGTCGGAGGTCATGGCATCGTAGGTGTCGGCCACGGCGATGATGCGCGCCGCCAGGGGGATGCGCTGGCCCCGCAGGCCATCCGGGTAGCCCCGCCCGTCCACGCGCTCGTGGTGGGCACGAATGCCGGGACGGATGGCGGCCAACTGCTCCACCGCCGCCAGCATGCTCTCTCCCAGCTGGGGATGGCGCATCATCTGCGCGAACTCCTCGGCGTCGAGCTTTCCGGGCTTGCGCAGCACCCGGTCATCGACTCCCAGCTTGCCGATGTCGTGCAGGATGGCGGTAATGCGCAGGTTCTCCAGTTGTTGTTCGTCCATGCCCAGCAGGCGGCCCACCTGCAAGGAGTAGCGGGTTACCCGGCGGCTGTGGCCGCCGGTGTAGGCATCGCGCAACTCGATGGCGCTGGCCAGGGCCTGGCAGCTCTCCAGGAAGGTCTGTTGCAGGCGATCGTAGAGTCCGGCGTTTTCCATGGCCACCGCCACCTGTCCGGCCAGCAGTTCCAGCGCCCGGCGATCGTCCGAGTCGAAATGCCCCTGGCGCTTGTTCAGGGCCTGGATGGCTCCCACGGTGCGACCGCGGTTGCGCACGGGCACGCATACCAGGTTGCGGGTGGTCGCTCCCGAGCGCCGGTCCACGCGCCGGCTCCAGCGGGGATCGGCCCGGACATCGTTGACCACCACCGAGCGGCCGTGGCTGACCACCCAGCCGGCCAGGCCCTCGCCCGGCTTCAGTGATATCGACTTCAGGCGCTCGGCCCGTTTTCCCAGGGCCACTTCGAAGTAGAGCCGCTCGCGCCTTGGACCCAGCAGGATGAGCGAACCGGCCTCGGCATCGACCAGTTGCTTGGCCGCCTCGATGGTGCGCCGGCGCACCTCGGCCGCGTCCAGGGTGGAGTTGATCAACTGCCCCACCTGGTTGAGCAACTGCAGGCGGGCGTTGCTGCGCCGGGCCTGTTGCCACAGCCGCAGGTTCTCGACCATGGCTCCCAGCGAGGCCGTCAAGGCCTGCAACTGGCGCAGGTCCTTCTCGTCGAAGCCGGGATGGGTGCGCTTGTTGAGCAGTTCCAGCACCCCCAGGACCTGCCCCCGCCCGGCGCGAATGGGAACCGCCAGGATGTCGCGGGTGGCAAAACCTACCTCCCGGGCCAACGTCGACTTCCAGCGGGGATCCCGGCGGGCATCGCGCACCAACTGGGCCCGACCATGCCTGGCCACCCAGCCGGCGATGCCCTCGCCGGCCGGCAAGGTACGCCCCTCCAGCTTGCCCCGGGCCGGCCCCTCGACCACCGCGAAGGACAGGTCGCCGCTTTCCGGGTCCACCATGAAGAAAGTCCCGGCATCGGTGGCGAATACCCGGACCGCCCGCCGCAGCAGCCGGCGCAGCACCACCGGCAGCTTCTCGCCGCGGGCGCTGGCCGTGGCCAGCACGCCGTGCAGGTCCAGCGCCTGGCGCAGGCGGCGCAACTGGGCCACGTCTCCTCCCGTCCGGGCAGCCGCTGCGGGACGTTTCTTTCTGTTACCCATGGGCAATCGCCTCCCTCCCGGAAGCTCGTACCTCCGCCTGGCTCACTTGCTGGTGGCCACGAAGACGCCGTCCCATTCCTCCGGGGGCGGATGCTGTTGCATGTGCCGGCAGCGTTCCGCAAACAACCGGGCCACGGGATCCTCGGGCAACTCGAGCAGCAGGCGCAAGGCCTCCTGGAAATGCCGCCGGCGATACTCCTGCAGGGCCTGCTCGAAGGTGGAGATCCAGTCATCCGGGCCGGGCTGCGGCGGACCCTTGTGTATCAGTTCGTAGATATCCACCGGCAACTGCTTGCCCTTCACCCGCACCGAATCCACCAGGCGACAGGTGAAGTGCCCCCCCACCGCCTGGCGAGTGGACTGGCTGATGAGGATGTGAGTGCCGTAGGCCTTGTTGAGACCTTCCAGGCGCGAGGCCAGGTTGACGTTGTCACCGATGACGGTGTAGTCGAAGCGGCTGGCCGAACCCATGTTGCCCACCGACACTTCGCCGGTGTTGATGCCGATGCCGATCTCCAGCGTCGGCAGGCCGCGGGCCTCCCACTGCTCGTCGAGCCGGCGCAATTGCTCCATCATCTCCAGGGCCGCCCGGCAGGCCGAATGGGCGTGATCGGCGAAGGGCACCGGCGCCCCGAAGAAGGCCATCAGCGCGTCGCCGATGTACTTGTCCAGGGTGCCCTGGTTGGCGAAGACGATCTCGGTCATGGGGGTGAGGTACTGGTTGAGCAGTTCGGTAAGGGCCTCGGGATCGAGCTTCTCGCTGATGGTGGTGAAGCCGCGAATGTCGGAAAACAACACCGTCAGTTCGCGCCGTTCCCCCCCCAGCTTCAACTTGCTGGTGTCGCGCAGCACCTCGTCGATTACTTCGCGCGACAGGTAGAACTGGAAGGCGTGGCGGATGCGCGTTTTCTCGCGCTCCTCGGTTGCATAGCGCCACACCGCCAGGGCGATGAACTGCACCACCATGAAGATCTCGGGCAGGACGGCATGGGACTGGATGTTGGCCAGAAACAGGCAGTAGTCACCGGTGGCCGTGGCCACCATCATGGCCAGAACCACCAGCAGGCCCACGGTCAGGCGCAACTTTCCCAGCAGCCAGGCCAGCAGTACGCCCGCCAGCAGCATGAAGGCAGCCTCGTACAACCAGAAAAGCTGCGGCCGGAGCATGTACTCGCCACGGATGACGTTCTCGATGGCGGTGGCATGAATCTCAACTCCCGGGAAGGAAGTCTCGAAGGGGGTGGGGCGCAGGTCGTAGATGCCCATGGTGGTGGCTCCCACCAGAACGACCTTGTCCCTTACCGCCAGGCAGGCCTGCCGGCCACTGTCGCCGGCGGGCAGGGTGGCGGGATCCCGTCCTTCCAGGCCGATGATGTCCGCCGCCGACAGGTGGCGGAAGGTCTTGGAACCACCGTAGTAGTTGATCCGGAAGCGCGCCGCCGACTCCACCGGAATCTGCCGGTGTCCGGGGCCGGGCATGCCCAACGGACCCAGGTACAGGCCCAGGTGCCCGGGATAATAGGTCTGGCCATCCAGGGTATCGACCAGCAGCTCGATGGGTTGCCCGTACCACAGCGACAGGACCTTCAGCGAGAGGGCGGGCAGGTACTCGTAGGCGGTCTTTTTCTTGCCGTCCGTGCCGGTCCGGGAATGGGGAAAGCACATCACCAGCGGTACCCGGCGGTAGATGTGGTCGAGATCCGGATACTGGTTGAAGTAACCGAAGTAATCGGTGCTCTCGCCCAGTTCCTTGATGTTCGCTCTCACCCCCACCGGTTGCAGGAAGCGCCGGCAGGCCCGCTCCGGCGTCAACTGCCGGGCGGGAACCAGGTAGCCGATGGCCGAGTAGGCAATGTCCTCCAACTCGCTGCTGGTCACCTCCTTGATGTCGAGCCCCCGCAACTCGGATTTTTCCAGGAAGAAGAAATATCCCAGCACCACGTTGCCGGCGTCCTCGACGGCCTTGGCAAACTGCCGGTCTCCCTGCACCCGCTGCCAGGTCTGCTCGAGCAGGGCCAGGTAACTCTGGTCGGCACCGGGCAGCCGGCGGTACTGCTCCAGCAGGCCGGCCACCACCGGCTCGATGCGCGAGGCATCGGGCTCGGCGAAGATCATGTCGAAGCCGATCACCCGGGCCCCGCAGCTTTTCAACCGGCGTACCAGCACCGCCAGCTGGGCCCGGGGCCAGGGCCACATGCCCAGCTTGCGCACCGAGCGCTCGTCCACCGCCAAGACTACCACGTGGGCGTCTTCCTGGAAGCGGGCCGGGTCGCGTTCGCCGCGCAGGATGAACTTGCCGTCCAGCCAGGAGTTTTCCAGGTGGATCACGGGATTGCTGCCGTCGCCGGCCTGGAAGCCGTCGAAGTGGTACTTGGCCAGGAGGAATACAGCCGTCACCAGCAAGCCCAGCCGGAAAGCGGTCAGGTGCAACCGCAGTCTTGCTCCCTGTTGCTGTGCCATCCCGGCGAGCTTACGGGAGGGGGTTGCTGCAGTCAAATGAAGCACCGGGCCACAGGCGCTGCCGTCCGGGCACCTTGCC
>Ga0190359_1000029_pt1 | contig 72109 bp, 62 predicted proteins | sample 48721823_MG_FD_161269 | JGI IMG/M metagenome (GOLD analysis project Ga0190359, IMG submission 161269) | Hydrothermal vent microbial mat bacterial communities from Southern Trench, Guaymas Basin, Mexico - 4872-18-2-3_MG | ecosystem: Environmental > Aquatic > Marine > Hydrothermal vents >...
GGCCGCCCTGCTGTTATTAAATCCGGCTTCCGGAAATTTGTTATCGGATAACTGAAATCTTGTTCTGAGCTCGTGACTGTATTTGTCACCCTCTTCAAATCTTATCCAGGGGTCAAGGGTAAGGAGACTACCCACAAGTTCATTTGCAGTTTCTTCCTGCTGTTTAAGGGCACCCTGCCAGGCATCTTCCCAGAGAATAAAATCTATCTTCCCGGTCTTGCCGCCAGTAAAATTAAGTCCATAAGCAAGACCTTCGACCCTGTTATTATCATGCTTTACCTTCAGGTTCAGCCTGCCGAGCCTTTCATGGTTCAGTCTTCTGTAGCCCCTGTCATTCAGCAGGTAGATACCCAGACCCAGTCCGGTATTTCCTATCCTTTGGGTATGTGATAAGGATGTGCTAGCAAAAGTCCTTGGGCTGACCCACCATTTCCAGTCTTTCTGCCGTGGCCTGTCAAAGATACCAGCCTCGATATAGAATTTTGTAAGCGGTTCATTACCTGCTTCGGCAGTGCGGAAATTCACTATCCCGTTAAGTGCTGACGAGCCGTACAGTACAGAAGAAGCGCCCTTTATTATCTCTATCTGGGAAATATTCTCCAGGGGCAGGAACTGCCACTTTATATTTCCTGCATCGGCCGACAGAACAGGCAGGCCGTCAATCAGTGTCAGAACCCTGCTCCCGGCCCCATAGCTGAAACCACTTCCCCCGCGGATTGATGCCTGTCCGTCCAGAACCTCAATACCCGGTGTCATATTTATTAGTTCAGATGCATCTGCTATATGTGAATAAGAGAGCAGTTCAGGCTTTATAACGTGCATGGAAACAGTAAGCTCTGCAACCCTTTGTTCTACCTTGCCGGCACTTATAACAACCTGATCAATATCAGCAATATCATATTCCAGACCCACATCCAGAAAAACAGTATCACCGTCAACGACATTCACCGAGCGTGTCAGGCTAACATAACCCACATATTTAAATGTAAGGTTGATATTTCCGGGAGAAGCTGTTATAAAATAAAATCCATCTTTGTCTGTGGCTGTCCCCCTGTCCCTGCCATATATAATCGTGGCATAAGACAGAGGCTCAAGAGTATGACTGTCAAAAACCCGGCCTTTTATAAATCCCTTATCTTCGCCGGCCCTTGCCGCAACAAAGGGGAAAAGCAGGGTAATTAAAAAAAGGGAACGGATCAACCTGCCTTTAAGCTTCTTCAGAAATGCCACAGGATTTGTTACCGCTAGTTTCAAAGGAGTTTATTTTGGTTTGAATGTCATACGTATATTCAATGGTTCATCAGGATTCGCCGAGTTAGGGTATGTAGTTGTAATTTTCAGGGAAGTGGCTGTAAGTTCTACAATCTGTGTTGTAAGGACTATAAGAAGACTCGGCGATGTAATTTTAAGAACAGTCTCGTTCTGTTCAAATTTCCAGGTCCCGGTATAAATTCCGAAGGTACCGGTGCCATCTTCATTGAATATTGCTTCACCCTTGAAATTTTCAAGCGGCCCGCCGGGGTAGCTTCCGTCGACCCCGTTCACCAGTAAACTGTCGGATAGCCATACTGTACCGGTCAGGAAGTTAAAACGATCAGACACCTCATCTGACTCCTTTTCGCAGGATAGAACGAACAAAGCGCCTGTAAAGATTATTAAAACACCTAGCTTTTTCATAAGCGCATTTTTAAATTTTGTCTTATCACAAGATAAAATAAAATTAAACATAAAAATTGACTTCATAACAGTATCTGCTTTCTCCTCAAAATCTTTTGAACCTTCTCAGCCCCCAAGATAGATTTAGTATATTTATCAGTTCAAAAAAATGAGGCATCAGATGAAAAAAATCACAAGGAAAGATTTTATCACAAAAACAGGAGCGGGAATTGTCAGCCTGGGCTTATTGTCGGGCAGGTAATACAATGGCAAGGAGGAGAAAGTTCTAACCACCGAACTGGGAAACACGGGGATCCATGTAACGCCTCTCTGTTTTGGTGCTTCAAGGACAAATGATGAAGGGCTTATACGTTTTGCCCTGGACAAGGGGATAAATTTCCTTGATACCGGTCGCTCCTATGCAAGGGGAAATAATGAAAGACTTGTTGGAAGGGCTGTAAAAGGCAAAAGGCAGGAAGTTGTGATACAGTCAAAGATGCATCTTGAACCTGATGAGCTAATATATGAAGGGAAAGGCAGGAGAGGTCATACTGAGATAAAGGAAATTCTCGGGAAACGAATTGCAGAAAGCCTTGAAGCACTGGCTACCGGTTATATTGATATTATGCTCTTTCACAGTGCCGAACATGAATATCTTACTTACCACGAAGCCGTCAATGAGTTTTATGAGAAGCAATAAAAAGACGGGATAATAAGGGCACATGGTTTCTCATCACACGATTACAGCCTGGGGCTGCTGAAAAAGAACAACACTGACAAATTTTATGATGTCATAATGCACCCTGTTAATTATAAGGGGGGGTTCACCCATTCTCTCTCGGGATGGTCAGCCATGTGGGACCAGGAAGTATTGCTTGAAGAGCTGGAAAAGGCTGCGGGATTTGGGACGGGTATTGTGGCCATGGTGAATTACGAACAGGTCAGAAGTTATATTTCCTGAACTAAAACTCAGGGATAAGACATAGGCCGGGATTCCTATAGAAAGCAGGCAAGTCAGGGATACCGTCTCCATCGGCATCGTCCATTGACGACAGATATCTGACAAGGGCTATCCACTCCTTCCCCTCCTGTATGCCGGGCTTATCCACGTCGAAATCAATAATTGATTCCTTCATATCGGTAATTTCATTTCCAAGGGCATCTTTTGGTTGTACCTTTATAAGTCCAAAGGTCATCTGCTGTATTATACCTATAAATTCAAGCATATAGGCATTGGCAGTTATTGAATACAGGCGTGTATTATCGCGGGAAATATCCACAGGTACAAGGTCTCCTTCCTTATTTTTCAGGCTAATTGATTTTATCTTCCTGAGCAAGCCCCTGCCGGGGTCATATTTTACCTCCAGGCCTGAATAATAGCAATAATTGGAAGGTGTTGACTTATAAGCCACCAGCAATATTTCAATTATTCTTTTCAGTTCCTTGGCATTAACATATACCCTCGCAAGCGGGTAGCCCGGCACCTCATCATCACCTCTGCCCAGGGACACCACCCTGAAGATATCCTGGGTAGTCTGGATGCCAGGTACCACCCTGTCTCTTATTACTCCTGCCGCCACCATGCTTATATCTGATCCTGTCCTTGTCCCTGAATTTACGCAATCATGAATTGCATTTGCCACAAGAGGCCCCAGGTTGCTTTCTTCCAGTCCACCCTTCTCATTACATTCGAGCATGAAGTCTGCTGAAACAACTTTATTATCAATCCTGAAGCCCGTTGTTGCATAAAGTTTTTCTGATATAAGTTCTTTTTGGCCCTTTATCTTTTCATGTACATAACTGCTTCCCTCTATACAGTCATCAACCGGTATAAGACTATAGTCAATAAGACTTACTACTGCGGATTTAACTTCAAGCTCGATACGGCCCACGAACCCTCCGTAACTACCGGTCTGAACAATGGGAGTATTGTTTATTACCAGGGGTTCATCCAGTCTTGTATGGGTATGTCCGCTTATAAGTATATCTATACCATCAACTTTTTCTGCCAGTTCCACATCCTCACCGGTCCATACACCATTCTCATCCTTTTCAATACCACTATGGGAAAGGCATATTATGATATCACATCCCCTGCTTTGAAGCTGTTTGACAAGCTTTTTTGCCGCCCTGTTTATTTTATCAAAGCTTACCGGCACAGCATAGGGTGCGGAATTGTCGGCATCCTCCCCCATAAGGGAAAAAATACCTATTTTAATGCCGTTCTTTTCAATAATCACCGATTTGCTTATAATGCCACCGGTAAACAGTTCTTCCAGGCTGTTATCGGCATTGTCTTTCTCATCAAATTCCGCATTACCCAGTAAAAGTTGCGGTATTTCACCGGCAGCATGCGAATTATTTATTATGCCTTCCAGCCTGCCTGGGCCAAAATCAAACTCATGGTTACCGATAGCGACAACGTCGTAACCCATTTCCTTCATCAGCGGTAGCTGAAAAGGTCTATATTCCTCCATATAATGATAGAAGGTCCCCATCAGAAAGTCTCCTGCATCCAGCACCAATACACTGCCACTATTTTCAGACCTTTCCCTTTCGAAAATTGCCGCTAGCCTGCTGAATCCTCCCCTGGTATCATCATCACCTGTGCTCAGGGGGCTATACTCTGATGAAGGTGCATATCCCTCAAGCCTTGAATGCAGGTCATTGGTATGAAGGATCACAAGCCTGTGCGCTTCCTGGGAAAAGAGATCATGGCTGAAAACAAGCAGGGTAAGCAGTACGGCAGTTTTTATATGAAGACAATGCGTTTTCATTTGTTTTCATTTTTGGTTAAGATACTACATTTCATTTTTTCACCTCATAAATTATCATAATCCCGCAGAAAATCAGCTACCACAAAACTACTACCACCTACAAAAATAAGATCTTCCCTGTCAGCACTACCAAGAGCTGCATTATATGCCTTAATAACAGAGTTATAAGAATCTCCTTCCAGGGAATAACCAAGTGCCTTCTTTCTTAAAATATCCGGGTCAAGGGCCCTTGGTATATCTGCCCTTGTAAAATAGTAATTCGCGCTGTGAGGCAAGAGACTGAGTATACTGTCAGAATCTTTATCATTTACCATTCCCAGCACTATATGAAGCCTTTTTTTATTTATTCCCAGTAATTGCCTTACTGACATTTTTATGCCATCAGCGTTATGCCCCGAATCGCAAATAACCAGGGGCGATTGTCTCATTACCTGCCACCTCCCTTTAAAGCCTGTAAGCCCTTTCACATTCCTAAATCCTGAACGGATCACCTCCGGATATACATTTAATTTTTCGCCCAGTAATTCAAGAGTCTGAAATACGGCAGGAATATTAAGTGACTGGAAATCCCCGGCAAGGTCTGTAAACAGTTCTTTCATTAAAAGAATTCCATCCCTGTACAAATTATATACCTGCATACCTGTTTCACCGGCAGTAACCGCATGCCGGGCATTGAATTTATCATCCGCGAAATAAATGTCAGAATTCATTTCGCGGGCTTTCCCGGCAAATACTTCCCTGACTTCCGGGTTTGTCTGACTTATTACCACCGGTATTCCCTTTTTTATTATCCCGGCCTTTTCTCCGGCTATTTTTACCAGTGTATCTCCCAGGTACTGTGTATGGTCATATCCGATATTTGTGATCACCGAAGTCAGAGGAGTGATAATATTTGTTGAATCCAGTCTCCCTCCCATGCCGGTCTCTATAACAGCTATATCCACTCCTTTATCCTTAAAATAACTGAAAGCAATGGCCACTGTCATTTCAAAAAACGAAGCTTTCAGTTCGAGGAGAATATCCTTATTGTCTTCAATAAAATCAACAACATAATGTTCGTCAACCATTTCCCCGTCGATCCTTATTCTCTCCCTGAAATCAATATAATGAGGCGATGTACAGAGGCCTGTCCTGTAACCAGCGGTCTGCAGTATTGCCGCAAGCATATGTGAAACTGAACCCTTGCCATTTGTGCCGGCAATATGTATTGTATGAAATGACCTGTGTGGGTAACCGAGGTGCCTGTCCAGGCTTAAAGTGGTATCCAGGTCTGATTTATATGCAGCCTTCCCTATACGCTGATACATTGGCAGTGATGAATAGAGAAAGTCAAGAGTATCGCTGTAATTCATCAAATTGTTAGTTAATTGTGCAAAATAAATAAATTTAGTATTCCTTATGAGTCAGGCAGGCTTTAATTTTGTGGAATCCTTTGAAAGGATATAAAAAGAAGCCGATGAAAAAGAAGAAGATTTTTATTATAGACACCAATGTATTATTACACGATTACAGTTCAATATATAAATTTGAGGAGAATGATATTATAATACCTATTGTTGTACTTGAGGAGCTCGACAGGTTTAAGAAGGGTAATGATCTTATTAATTTCCACGCAAGGGAATTCACAAGAGAGCTGGACAGGTTATCTGGTAACAGCCTCCTGGACAATGGCATTCCCCTGGGTGAAAAGCTGGGGACTTTATACATAGAGACCGGTAAGGAGTTTTCTGAAAGGGTTACTGCATCTTTCCCGGAGAAAACCAGTGATCATCGGATACTGGCTATTGCCGACTACGTATGCAGCCGGCATAAGACTGAAAGTGTTATACTGATTACCAAGGACATTAATCTGAGGATGAAGGCTAAATCCCTTGGTATAAGAGCCCAGGATTATGAAAATGACAAAGTAGCCAATATTGATGACCTTTACAAAGGTGTTGAGACCATAGGGGATATTGACAGCAGAATGATAGACAAGCTATACGAGGAGCCCGACGGTATACCCGTTAATGCAATGGGTCTGGATATTCATCCCGAAGGACATCAGTTTTATATATTGAAGAATAACGGATCGAGTGCACTTGCACATTATAACCCTGCCACCAGGGATGTAAACAGGATTATTAAGCAGACTACTTATGGCATTGATCCACGCAATGCTGAACAGACCTTTGCTATTGAAGCGCTCACAAATCCGGAGATACAGCTGGTTGCCCTGACAGGCAAGGCCGGAACGGGAAAAACACTTCTTGCCCTAGCTTCAGCCCTGCAGCAGCACAAAAGATATAAGCAGATCTTCCTTGCCCGCCCCATTGTCCCTCTTGCCAACAGGGATATGGGCTTCCTGCCCGGCGATGTTAAGGAAAAGACAGATCCATACATGCAACCACTTTTTGATAATCTGACAGTAATCAAGCATAAATTCAGCCACCAGAGCCCGGAGTTTATACGCATAAATGACATGATAAAGGAAGAAAAGCTGGTAATCACTCCCCTGGCCTATATCAGGGGAAGAAGCCTGTCGAACATATTCTTTATAGTGGATGAGGCGCAGAATCTCACACCTCATGAAGTAAAGACTATTATTACCAGGGCTGGGGAAGACACAAAAATGATTTTCACAGGTGATATAGAGCAAATTGATTCACCCTATCTTGATATTGGGTCAAATGGACTCTCCTACCTGACAGACAAAATGAAAGGCCAGGAAATATTCGCCCATGTCAACCTGGTGAAGGGAGAAAGAAGTTACCTTTCTGAACTTGCCAGCCGTATTCTTTGATCTTTATAAAAACATCTTGCAGCTGATAAATAATTTTTATTACTTTCCCGCACAAAAATTAATAAGACAAAAATGAAGCGTACTATTATTCTTGTCAGACATGGGAAAGCCTGTGCCCATAACATATTCGAAAAGGATATCGACAGGGTTCTTATAAAAAGGGGTGTAAATGATGGTTATAAAGTAGCCAGAAAAATACTCAAATCAGGCATAAAGCCTGACTTGATCCTTACAAGTCCCGCAGCCCGTGCAAGTCACAGTGCTCTTATCTTTGCCCGTGCAATGAAGACAGGTACGTACATAATAAGGGTGTTGGACGTATTTTACCCCGGCTCCGGATCAAAAATGCTGGATGCAATTGCTTCTTTGGATGATGAAGTAAGAACTGTAGCCCTGTTTGCACATAACCCGGGTATATCAGACATAGCCAGTCACCTTACCCGGGGAGCCGTAGGCTTCCTTCCTACTACAGGAACGGCAGTGGTGAATTTTGATCTGGAAAAATGGCAGGATATAAATTCATCCGAACCGCTGGATCACAAGCTTATTATTCCCAGGGAGCTTAAATAAGCCAACAAAAAGCCATCTTACCAAAAATACTTATTTTTGCAGTCTTATTAGCAGCAGAAATGAGTGACAGGCAATTAAAAGTGGCATTCCATACACTGGGATGCAAGCTTAACTTTTCAGAGACTTCAGCAATAGGCCGGATAATGGAAGAAGCAGGCTTCCGGAAGGTATCTTTCGATGAAAAAGCCGATGTGTATGTCATTCACGGTTGTACCGTAACAGAGGCTGCCGATAAAAAATGCAGGCAGGTAATAAGGCAAACCATCCGTAAGTCGCCTGATTCCTTTATTGTTGTTGCAGGTTGCTATGCCCAGATAAGGCATGCAGAAATTGCAAAGATACCGGGAGTAGACCTTATCCTCGGTACAAATGAAAAATATGATATCCCGGGCTTCCTTAGCAACTTAAACAAAAGAAAAGTGCCGGAGATTCATAATTGTGAAAGAAATGAACTTACGCCCTTTTATTCTGCCTATTCGCTGGACGACCGCACCCGGGCCTTCCTTAAAATACAGGACGGCTGTGATTATTCATGTTCATATTGTACTATACCCATGGCAAGGGGGAAAAGCCGTAACAAGCCTGTCAGTGAGTGTGTAAAGGATGCTGAAAAGATAGCCGGAAAAGGAATCAAAGAAATAGTACTTACAGGGATTAACATAGGTGATTTCGGAAAATCAACAGGCGAAACCTTTTATGATCTCCTGGAAACTCTCATAAAAATAAAAGGAATTGAAAGATACAGGATTTCATCTGTTGAGCCTAACCTACTGACTGATAAGATAATAAAGCTTGTAGCGAAAAACGATAAAATAATGCCTCATTTTCATATCCCTCTGCAGAGTGGTTCTGACAGGATACTTGCTAAAATGAGAAGGAGATACACACGGGATGTTTTCGCATCAAGGGTGGAAAGAATCAGGGACCTGATACCGCTGGCAGGAATTGGCGCTGATGTAATAGCCGGATTTCCTGGGGAGACAGAAGAAGAGTTCATGGACACTTACGGCTTCCTGAGTTCACTTGATTTATCCTACCTCCATGTATTCAGTTACTCAGCAAGAAAAGGTACTCCGGCTGCTTCCATGGAAGGACAGATCGATAACAAAACAAAACACCACAGAAGCAAAAAATTGCAGTCACTCTCAGAAAAAAAGAGAAAGGAATTCAATGAAAAATGCAGGGGGATGCGAGCTGACATACTCTGGGAGTCAGAAGAAAAACCGGGATATATTGCAGGCTTCACGGGTAACTATATCAGGGTGTATACAGCCTCTGGCATTACTCTTAAAGGAAAAATAACATCGCACATCCTGAGAGAAACTGATGAAAATGGTAATTTTACCGTATAAAAATAAAGGGATGGATCTGAAAAGTATTTGCAATGATGTGTGTGTGATCGCCAAACGAACAGGTGAGTTTATCAGCCAGGAATCAGGCAACTTTGATATTGGGGATGCCAGGCTGAAAGGAAAACATGACTTTGTATCATACGTGGATATAGAAGCCGAGAAAAAGTTAAGCGCTGAACTGTCAGCTATACTTCCGCAGGCCGGCTTCATTGCGGAAGAAGGAACAAACAAAAAAGGGCAAGGCACACTTAACTGGATCATTGATCCCCTGGACGGAACAACAAACTTCATGCATGGTGCCCCGGTTTTTTCGATAAGCATAGCACTGGAACATGACGATGAAATACTGCTGGGTGTAATACTTGATGTACCTTCGGGTGAACTATTTCATGCTTACCGGGAAGGCGGGGCATGGCTGAATGGTAAAAGGATACAGGTATCCGGGGCAAAAACCCTGGATGACAGCCTTATAGCTACCGGCTTCCCTTATAAGGATTATGAAAGGCTTGATTCATATTTGTCCTGCCTGGAGTTTTTCATTCGCAAGACCCATGGAGTCAGAAGAATGGGATCGGCTGCCATTGACCTTGCCTGGCTTGCCTGCGGGAGATATGACGGCTTTTTTGAATACGGGCTTAACAGGTGGGATGTAGCTGCAGGAATTATTATTATCAATGAAGCGGGAGGAATGGTAAGTGATTTTTCCGGGCACAGGAAGAATATTGACGGTTCTGAAATAGTGGCAGCAAACGGTAAAATTTTTAAAGCTTTCAGGCGTGAGGTTGAAAAATACATGAAACAGGCATAAGGGATGAAAGGCATACTTTTTTACATCTTCTCTGCTTTCAACCGGGTTATAACATTATTGCCCCTTAAAATCCTGTATGGATTTTCGCCCTTATTCTATTTCACGCTCTGTCACCTTATTAAGTACAGGAAAACAGTGGTAATGAAAAACCTGCGCAATGCTTTCCCGGAGAAAACCGAAGAGGAGCTTAGAGCTATCTCTAAAAAATTCTACAGGCACCTGTCGGATCTTTTTATTGAAGTTCTGAAACTCCAGCATCTGAAAGTCTCTGAAATAAAAGAAAGGTGCAAATTATTAAACCCGGAAGTGCTGGATAAAATAAAAGCTGAAGGCAGAAGTACCATAGTGGTTTTTGGTCATTATGCCAACTGGGAATGGATCATCAGCCTTCCGCTGAGTATTAAATACCGGACTATCATGGTTTACAAGCCCCTGACAAATAAATATTTTGACAGGTATTTTCATAAATTCAGATCTCAATACGGCATTGAACTGGCTCCCATGTCCAGGATAGTAAGAATACTATACCAGTATGAGGAAGAAGGTATAAACACTTTAGTCGGCCTGGTTTCTGACCAGACACCTCCGAAAAAAGAAATCAGGTACTGGACAAAATTTCTCAACCAGGACACGCCTGTATATCTCGGCATTGAAAAACTGTCACATAAATTCAATATGACGGTGGTCTTTTTTCATATAGACAAAATCAGGAGGGGCTATTATGAAATAAGACCTGAAATCATAACCGATGAGCCTTCAGGACTTAAGCCCTATGAATTGACAGAAAAGCATGTAGGCATGCTGGAAGAGCAGATAAGACGCAGACCGGAATTATGGATGTGGTCACACAGGAGATGGAAGCGTAAAAAACCGGAGGGAGCATGAATAAAGTATCGGTAGTTATCCTTAACTGGAACGGCAGGAAATTTCTTGAACACTTCCTTGACAAGGTAATAAGGCATTCTTTATCAAAAAGTTATGCTGTGATTGTGGCAGATAATGGCAGCACAGATGGCTCCTGTGAATACATAATAAAGAATCACCCGGAAGCCACTCTGATAGAACTGGAACGTAATTACGGCTTTGCAGGGGGTTACAATGAGGCCCTCCGCAGTTTGGAATCGGAATATTATATCCTGCTGAATTCTGATGTTGAGGTTAGCCCGGGCTGGATTAACCCTGTGATTGAATATATGGACAGCCATCCCGAAGTTGCTGCCTGCCAGCCCAAAATATTAAGTTATAATGATCGCAGCAGGTTTGAATATGCAGGTGCTGCAGGAGGGTTTATCGACAAATACGGTTACCCGTTCTGCAGGGGAAGGATAATGAATATAACAGAAGAAGATAAGGGCCAGTATGACGACATAAAGCAAGTATTCTGGGCCAGTGGTGCATGCATGTTCATACGGTCATCCGACTGGAGGGGAGGTGGAGGTTTTGATCCTGACTTTTTTGCCCATATGGAAGAAATTGACCTGTGCTGGAGACTGAATGCCCAGGGCAAAAAAATTATGTATGTGCCCTCATCCACAGTTTATCATGTCGGAGGAGGGTCACTTCCCTACGACTCACCCTCAAAAATCTTCTACAATTTCCGGAATAACCTTTTCATGCTATATAAAAACCTGCCTGCAGACAGGTTGAAAAGCATTCTTTTCAGAAGGAAGTGCCTTGATGGTATAGCTGCACTGCGTTTTCTGTTTAGTTTAAATTTTAAAGCCTTCATCAATGTAATTAAAGCACATATCCAATTTTACGGGCATAAGAGAGAACTGAAGCTTAAGAGGGAAAAGGGCATTAAAGATAAAATTTCATACCCGCAGGACTTGATTTTGAACAAATCTCTGGTTTTTAACTTCTTTATAAAAAGGAAAAGGACGTATACACAACTGCCAGGCCAATGAAATACCATTCCAGGAAATGAGATCAAGGGATATTGTTGTTTTCTTAACTGTCGTATTTATAATTTATGCCGTTGCCAACACCCTTCTTTATTTCAAAGGAGCAGTTGCTTTCAGGGGATTATTAAACACCGGCCTGTACAATTGTCGCATAAGCTGGATGCAATTTCACCTGACATTGTACTTTTCCTGGGTGATACGGTTGACGGCGAGATTAATCCTGTCCTGAGAGATGATCTGCCGGAAGCAATCAGGCTACCTGTTTCGGCAAGGTATGTATATGCCATAAGCGGGAATCATGAATACATAGGTAATTACTCAAAGACAATACCTTATATCGAAAAGAAGGGTATAAGGCTGCTTATTGATGAGACTGTCCTCCTGAGGGAAGGCATACAGCTGGTTGGCAGGAAGGACAGGGATTCTTTCCGGTATTCCGGTGAACGCAGGAAGGAACTACCGGTTCTTCTTGACGGATTGGACATGACTCAGCCGGTAATCGTTATGGATCATCAGCCACCAATGATTAAAGACAACAAGCTGTCAGGTTTTGACCTGATGCTTTCAGGTCATACCCATAAGGGGCAGATGTGGCCACTAAACCACCTTATTTCAAGAGTATATAAAATTACCTACGGACACAGGATAATAGAAGGCTGCCACTACATAGTTTCATCGGGGTTTGGCAGCTGGGGTCCGAGGGTAAGACTTGGAAGCCGGTCAGAGGTACTTGAAATTACCCTGAAATTCAAGGATTAAACAGATGATACAGCATCATTGAGTGGTTCAAATTTCTTACGGTAATCATCCATTGAACGCTTTATCACTTCAGCCGCTTCCTCCGCACCGCAGGTATGTATTATTTCGACATCGGCCTCATTACCAGGCATATCTTTGCATGTAAGGAAGTAATGTTTAAGCCTGTTAACGACTATCTCAGGCAGGCCGCTTATATCCTTGAAACTGGAATACATGTCGTCATTATACAGGACAGCAATAAGTTTATCCTGCATATTTGTTATATTGAATTATTATTCTACATCAGTCCGTATATCTTTTCCAGTCCCATGGCCCTTGAAGCCTTTATAAGTATAAGACTATCCTTAACAGGTGAATCAATCAGGTATTGTATAAGCTGATCGCGTGTCCCGAATGAAAGCATATCATAAGCGGATGCCAGGGAATTAAAAACCTTACCAACAAGAATAACATTAAGATCATCTGTTCCTGACAGCTCACGTAAAATTTTTTCATGTTCTTCTTTCTCATATACCCCCAGTTCGCGCATATCGCCCAGTATAACCATTTTGTTTTTCCCGGGATGCTGCCTGAATGATTCTATTGCCTTTGACATACTATCGGGGTTGGCATTATATGAATCACAGATCAGGGTATTTCTACAGGTTTTTAAAATCTGGGACCTGTTATTGTCGGGTTCATACTCTTCTATTGCCACCTGCATTTGCAAGGCAGGGATATCAAAATAAAGTCCGACCGACAGGCAGGCCAGCAGGTTCTCAAGGTTATAGTTCCCGAAGAGACTTGTTTTAAAAGTATATTCCTCCCCGTCTATATCAGCAAGCAGTTCCATCATGGGATCATGCTTGACCCTGATTACTGACAGTCTATGCTCACCCGGTTTATTATAAGGTATTTTATTTACTGCTCTTTCGCCAAGGACATTTCTCAGTAAATTATTTTTCTCATTATAAAAAATCCATCCCCTCATAGCTTCGATATAGTCGTACAATTCAGATTTTGCTTCCAGCACACCTTCGAGCGAACTGAACCCTTCCAGGTGTGCCCGCCCGATATTAGTAACAAGGCCATAGCCCGGTTGTGCCATCCTGCACAGGTTTCTTATCTCGCCCTTATGATTCGCTCCCATTTCAACTATCATAAATTCAGCATCTTGAGGGCAGGCCAGCAGGGTAAGAGGTACTCCTATATGATTATTCAGGTTGCCCCTGGTGTAATGAACTTTGTACTTATTTGACAGTACGCGTGCAAGCATTTCTTTTGTCGTGGTTTTGCCGTTACTGCCTGTAATCGCCAGCACAGGGATATCAAAATTATTGCGGTATTTCAGGGCCACAGCCTGCAGGCTGACTGTAACATCATCAACGAGAATTGTATTGTCAGTTTTATAACCGGGATCATCTATTACAGCTGCTATTGCTCCTCTTTTCATAGCATCTGCTGCAAAAAGGTTTCCATTAAATTTTTCCCCTTTGAGTGCAAAGAAGAGTTCACCTCCCGCAATATTCCTTGAATCGGTAGCCAAGGAGAAGCCATTAGTCTCCAATATTTTATATATAGTATCTGTTTTCATTCTAAAAAAACCTCATTATGGTTGCCCATAATGAGGTAATATATAATATTTTAATTGCCTGTTAAAAACCGGATGGGCTACCCACTCTGATCATTGCACAGCGGAAACCGAGGTCATCGCGTGCTGCTTCCTGGTCGAGGAAGCGTCTTGTTGAAGGATTAAGCCAATAGGCCCTGTCTTTCCATGAACCGCCTTTTATAACTCTTGCCCTGTCGTTTATCAATGAGACTAACTGGTCTTCATCCTGTAGATACATTGATTCTGTTCCCATATCTTCTTCATCGGTCCATTCGCCACTTTCTTTTATATTCGACAGGTAATCACCATCAAGGTAGTTCCGGTAATCGCCCTTCTGGTAATTATACCTGTCAGCCACATCTGCAGCCTGCACTGTATCGATTTGCAGCCTGCCCAGCTCATCCTTCGTAAGGAGGTTACCATTTGCGTCGCGGCTGTAGTCGGTATAAACGTTACCCCTGAAAGGGTTAAATGCATCAACATCCTGGGCGCTCAGTGGCCTGTAAACATCCTGTACCCATTCGTTAACATTACCTGCCATGCAATAGAGGCCATAATCGTTAGGCCAGTATGATTTTACATCAACCGTAATCGAGCCATTATCATTCAGGCTTCCGGCCACACCCATCAGGTCACCCCTGCCTCTCACGAAGTTAGCCATAAACTCACCACGGTTTCTTTTTCCCGAGTAGCGAACATTATGGCCGTCCCAGGGATATATTCTTCTTTCAAATATTCTTTCCTCAAAGGTATTGCCCCTCAATGCATATGCTGCAAATTCCCATTCTGCTTCAGTTGGCAGCCTGTATTTAGGTAAGAGAATACCATCTTCGAACCTGACCCTTCTTTCTTCCTGGTTGGGGTCAAGGCTTGGGAGGTTTTGATTGACCACACCGTCGTACTGTCCGGCGAGGTAAGCATCGGTATTGAAATTATTTTCATTCACCTGGTTGGGATCATAATTCAGTATACCCTCATCAATAAGTATTTGCTCATTGACCCTGTCGGTACGCCAGAGGCAATAATCATTTGCCTGTAACCAGTTAACCCCAACTACAGGATAGTTGTTATATGCCGGGTGACGCAAATAATACTGTACATATGGTTCATTGTATCCCAGAGGAGAACGCCACACCAGGGTGTCGGGCAGAGCCCTTACATAAACTTCGGGATAATCCACATAGACCCTCTTGATCCACCACAGGTACATCCTATAGTCAACATTCCGTATTTCTGTCTCATCCATATAGAAAGATGACACGGTAACCCTGCGGATAGGGTTATTCCAGTCGTACATGACATCTTCCTGAACCCGTCCCATTGTGAAAGTACCGCCCTCAATGAGTACCAGCCCCGGACCTGTTTGCTGTTCTGCCCCGATAACAACTTCAAAGCCACCATTATCCGGATCGTTGTATTCCCAACCCGTTGTAGGCGAAACGTTTGGATTATCACCACGGTTGCAGGAGTCAAAGAGCAATACTGCAATAGCGACCATTAGTAAGGATGCAAATTTATACATAACATACAGGATTTTGGTCATTTTATTCAATTTCAAATATAGCAAATTTTGATAAATGCATGATTATTTCTCAAATATAACTACATTTTAGGATAATTTATTGTATTAATAATGCCTCTTTTTTCAATATTGTATAAACCTATTGAAACATAAACCTGGTTTGAAAGTGTGAAAGGGAGCAGATTGTCTGTTCTGAATGGTGCAAAGTTATAATTGTAAGCCAGTTCAATTTTACCGGCTTCTATATGCAAACCTGATTGAATATAGCTCAGTCCTTCACTAAGATTAAAAAATGGTAATATATTGAATGTCATATTTTTATACCCGAAACCCGTTCCAAGGGCACCAATGAGCCTGCCTCCCTGAATGCTTATAACAAATCCGGGGCTGATGTTAACTGTATTGTCTCCTGTTTGGAAGGCTGACGCACCATGAAGCGATAAGCGTCTGTCCAGTCGTGATTCTTCCGATCCATTCCCCGTAATATCGGGTTTAAAAATATGATTTACGGAAATCCCTGCGTGATAAGCCCTGTAGCTGAAGAGGAAACCCACCCCTGCATCAAATGTTGTACGAGAGCCCGCGGCTATGACCTCACCGGCAGGTAATACCGGTCCCATCAACGGATCAATCTGGTCAGGAAGAACCACTTTCCCTGCGTCAACAGATCTGTGTATAACTGAAGCCATAAAACCGGCATTAATATATAAGTCACGGCTTGCCCTCAAATGGTATGAGTATGACGCGCCTGCCCTGAGGTCATTGATAAGGCCTCCAAGTACATTTTCAGACACATAAAATCCATAGCCACCATGGATACTTTCAAGGAAAGAATCGTATGAGCAATTTATGGAATACAGATTCAGTCCCTTACCCGGGTAATAGTCACGGTACATCAGCCGCAAGATGCCGGGGCCTTCAGACCCTGAGAGGGCCGGGTTTGACTGAACAGGATTATAATAAAAAGAAAAAGTCTCGGCATCCTGGCCAAGCATATAATTTACAGGCAGTGTAAAACATAAAATCAGATTCAGTATTTTTACACACCTGTTCATCCTGTAAAGATAGTATTTGAATTAGCAATATTATTATCGCAATATGAACAGTCAGGGCACGTTAATTATTGTGGCTGACATGACAAACTTAGAAAATAATCCTGACGGTTGAAGAAGCTGGTGCTCATACTAACCCTTCTGTTGATGACATTGATAAGTTCATACTCCCAGGAATATGTAAATTCATCAGTGCTCTCAGATGGTATATGGCACAGGGTAAAGACAGTAAGGGAGGGTATTTACCGCATCGATTTTGAGGATCTTTCCCGGCTGGGCTTAAATCCTGGTGATGAAGTAGCCCTGTACAGCAATAATTTCGGATTGCTTTCATACTACAATGATGATCCCGGCCCAGATGACCTGGTAAAGACAGCCATCTACATTGAAAGAGGTCAGGACGGAGAATTCAACAGTGGTGACTATATATTGTTTTACGGAAATTCAACACACAGGTTTAAATATCGTCAGAGTATAAATGATTACTATTTTCAGAGGCATCATTATTCCGATACGGCTGTTTATTTTATAAAGTTCAACGAAGCACCGCAGGAAATAAGTCTGCAAACTGAGCCTGGGTCATCCAATAACAAATCTGAATATTCCGATTATCTCTTTATCCACGAAGTTGAAAAAAGCAATATCATGAAATCAGGACGTGAATGGTATGAACCATTATCTGCCGGCACCGCTTACGATATAGTTACGGATATTGAAAACTACAGTATTCGTGAGGGAGCTAAGCTTCACTATGTGCTGAGGGTGCTGGGGCGTTCTCCTGACCAGGCCGTTATCAGGCTCCATAATCACGATGATATTGTCAGTTCCGTTTCACTAGCGGCTGTAAATATAAATAATCAGACCGGGACCTATGCCAGTCTTGTTGAAGAAGAAGGAGAAACAGAGCTCTCCTCGGGTAAGCCTGAACTATCGATTACTTTTCATAATAACGGTAACCTCACAGCACGGGCATGGCTGGACTACCTGGTACTGCAAACCCGGATTGAGAATAACTTCTTCAATACCGGTGGGAAACATTTTATAATACGTGACAAATCGACTGTACAGCAGGGTAATATTACAGAATTTATATTAAGGTCAGAATACAATAACCTGCTTATATGGGACATAAGCGATGAACAGAATATCAAAAGAATGCAGGCAAGCTATTCATTTAATGAATATTCATTCTCAGCCGCGACTGACAGCCTCAAAAAATTCATTGCTTTCAGGATTCAGGATGCCATGAAACCATACTTGGATTACAAGCCTCTTCCCAACCAGGATCTTCATAAACCGGGGCAGTATGACATGATAATAATAAGCCATCCATTATTCTTGGATTATGCATCTGAACTGGCAGAACTTCATTCAATAAATGATTCATACCATAGCATTGTCCTCAGCCCTGGTCAGATTTATAATGAGTTCTCAGGAGGCATCCCCGATATCAGTGCCTTAAGGAATTATATCAGGATGGTTTATTCAAGAAACAAAGAGAGCGAAAGGCCACTTAAATACGTCCTTCTTTTTGGTGACGGTTCGCATCAGAACAAGACCGGCCCGCCGGGCAATCCAAATTATATACCCACTTACCAGACACAGAATTCCAATGTCAACATAGAGTCATTTACCTCGGATGATTATTATGGACTGCTTGATCCCGGGGAAGGCGAATATCAGGGTTACCTTGACATTGGTATCGGGAGGTTACCCGTTTCTGACACATCACAGGCCGGAGCCATCATCAGTAAGATCAGGAACTATCTCAGTTCTGAAAACACAGGTCCGTGGAGGAATATTATAGCCATGGTTGCTGATGATGAAGATGACAATATTCATATGAATGATTCGGATAAGCTGGCTGATCTTATTGCGGAAGAAGAGCCTGCCTTCATTATAGAAAAGATCTACCTCGATTCATACAAACAGGAAACATCGATTGCCGGACAATCCTACCCTGAAGCTGTGAAAGAAATAAATGACAGGGTCAATAAGGGATGCCTTATACTGAATTATTCAGGTCACGGCAACGAGACCGGACTGGCACACGAGAGAGTGGTGACCACTGAAAGCATTAATTCATGGACAAACAGGGGAAAGTACCCGGTATTTATAACGGCAACATGTGAATTTTCACGTTTTGACGATATTGAAATAAATCCGGTGACAGGTGAAATTAGCCAGAAGTCCTCGGCCGGTGAACTGGCATTACTCAATACAGAGGGAGGTGCCATTGCCCTTTTTTCAACCACCCGTATAGTATTTGCCTCACACAATTACACCCTTGCATCAAAGCTTTATGAGAATGCCTTTGACAGAGACGATCAGGGAAGGGGATTGACCATGGGTGAAATAATGAGGCGGGCTAAAATAAACACAACCGGAAGTAATAAGAGAAATTTTACCCTGCTGGGCGACCCGGCACTAAGGCTTTCATGGGCATGGCAAGGGACCGTTGTCACTGATTCAGTTAACGGGATCAGCATAAGTGCTTTTAATGATACCATAAGGGGCTTATCGGAAATAAGCATTGCAGGTCATATAGAGGATAATGAGGGGAACCTGTGGCAATCATTTAACGGCATTCTTTATCCGGGCCTGTACGATAAGGAATATACGGTAAGCAGCCTTGCGAATGACGGAGGCAGCCCTTTCTTTTATATGGTAGACGACAGGGTATTGTTTAAAGGGAAAGCGGAAGTTAATAACGGGAGATTCTCTTTCTCAATATTTGTTCCGAGGGATATTGATTATTCATACGGCAGGGGAAGGATCAGATATTTTGCCGCAGGTGAAAACTCGAGCTGTCAGGGATCTTACCGAGACCTTTTTATTGGCGGCCTCAGCAATTTAAGTGTCAGAGACACCACAGGTCCGTCCATAAGTCTCTTTCTTAATGATACTCTTTTCACGGATGGTGGAATATGCGGCCCCGATCCTGTCTTACTGGCCCATCTCAGTGACCCGTCAAGCATAAATACTGCAGGGACCGGACTGGGTCATGACATAGTGGCCGTTATTGACAATGACAGCGGCAAACCCTTAATATTGAATAATTATTATGAAAATGACATGGGAACATATAAATCCGGGAAAATTATCTATCCCTTTTACAAGCTGGACAGTGGTGAACATATACTCACCCTTAAGGCATGGGATAATTATAATAATTCAAGCACCGCCTCATTAATATTTTTTGTGAGAGATGAAGAAGGCCTGGTTCTCAATAAGCTGATTAACTATCCCAATCCTTTCACTAACAGTACAAGTATAAGTGTTGAGCATAACCGGCCTGATAATTATATTGAAGTAACAATCAATATTTACTCTCTCAACGGCGAGCTTGTAAAGACCATTAAAACAAATGAAAGTTCAGGGGGCTACAGGATAAGCCCTGTTACCTGGGATGCAAGGGATAATAATGGCGGCAGGCTTGCATCGGGCATATATGTTTATACCCTTCTTTTTAAGACAGGGACAGGTGAGACAGCGCGTGTATCGGGACGCATGATCATTTTGTAAGCAGGCACACAATAAAGAGAACACAAAATTGTTTATATATTTGCACTGTTAACATGAAAATTAATGAAAACAAAACTATTAATTGCCTTTATATTTTTCAGCATTTCATCATCATGGTTTGCGGCGGCGCAGGATACTGAGGAACTGAATGCTATACAGTACGTTGTACCCTTCCTGCTGATTGCGCCTGATTCAAGGGCCGGCGCAATGGGGGATGCAGGTGTCGCAACCTCTCCCGATATTTACAGCATGCACTGGAACCCTGCCAAATATGCCTTTATTGACGGAGACGGAGGGATTGGCATTTCATATTCACCATGGTTACGTACACTGGTACCCGATATTAATATTGCTTATCTGGCCGGATATTACCGTATCGACGATAAACAGGTGATAAGCTCCAGCCTGCTGTATTCAAGCCTGGGAGACATACCCTTTACAGACGACTGGGGGAATGTTGAACGTAATTTCAAACCTAACGAGTTTGCCCTCGATGCCGCATACTCAAGAATGCTCACAGATCATTTCTCGGGAAGCATAGCTTTCAGGTTCATTTATTCAAACCTTACCGGAGGATTTCCTGCAGGCGGAACTGAAACAAAACCAGGAATATCGGTTGCTTCCGACATATCATTTTATTACACCAGCAACATATCAATAGGATCAAAAGATGCTATAGTATCAGCCGGGACTAATATATCGAACATTGGTTCCAAGATATCTTACACCGATGAGACAGATCCTGATTTTATACCAATAAACTTCAGGCTGGGCCCTGCGCTGAACATTGAACTCGACAGGTTTAATGAGTTAGCTTTTGCAATTGATTTTAATAAGCTTCTTGTTCCAACACCACCGCAGTATGACCCTGATACAGGAGAGATAATTGCCGGCAAGGATCCAAATGTGGCCCTGCCGGTGGCAATTTTCCAGTCCTTTGCAGATGCACCGGGAGGATTTAAGGAAGAACTTAACGAGATAAGCTATTCATTTGGTGCGGAATACTGGTACAATAAACAGTTTGCAATAAGGGCGGGGTACTTCCATGAGCATGCAAGCAAAGGCAACAGGAAATACTTTACAGCTGGTGCAGGTTTCAAGATGAGCGTATTTTCACTTGATTTTTCATACCTCATGCCCCTGGTCAATAATCACCCTCTTGCCCGTACATTGAGATTCTCCCTTTCCTTCGATTTTGATGCTTTCAGAAACGGTAAATCATCAGGTTAATGAATATACGTACCGGGCAGGGCATAGATTTTCATAAACTGGTGGAAGGAAGACCCCTCTGGCTGGGGGGTATTAATATACCATCAGGTAAGGGATGCCAGGCTCATTCTGATGGTGATGTACTTATCCATGCCATATGTGATGCCCTCCTGGGAGCTGCAGGATTGAGGGACATAGGATATCATTTCCCCGATACCGATGAAAAATACGAGGGTATCGACAGCAGGATCCTTCTTAAGGAAACAATTGCTTTAATTGCGGCTAAAGGATTCGCAATAATAAATATTGACAGTACGATATGCCTTGAAGAACCCAGGCTGTCAGACTATATTGAAAAGATGAGGGACAGCCTCGCAGAAGTATGTGCAATTGAAAAAGATCTGATTTCGGTTAAAGCAACAACTACTGAAAAGATGGGATTTACGGGCCGTGGGGAAGGCATTGCAGCCATAGCCAGTGTCCTGCTGGGGAAAAGATAATGGCAGGCAAAAAAAGGTATCTGTTATTATCAATTTAAAAACAAGTTTAATAAAGAATGGAAAAAACAACCCTTGTACTTGGAGCAAGTCCGAAACCTGACAGGTTCGCCTACAAGGCCGTCAGGAGTCTTCAGAGAAGGAGTATACCGGTTATAGCCATTGGCAGAAAGGATTATGATCTTGAGGGTATTAAAATAAGAAAAGGGAAACCAGGGGATATAGGACCGGTGCATACCGTCACACTGTATCTTAACCCTAAAAACCAGGAGGAATACTACGATTATATATTATCGCTTGAGCCTGCACGTATAATTTTCAATCCGGGCACATGGAATCCCGCATTTGCTGAAATAGCCAGCAAACAGGGTATTCAAATTGTCAACGATTGCATGCTGATAATGCTTAACAATGGCAAATTTTAATCTTTGAAAAGCCCCTTTATAAGGTTATCATCGGCTATATGGGGCATGGTTATTTTCATTTCAGGTGTTCTTTCCATTTCACGCACGGCCGCAAATCTGGCCCCGTCATTCCTTGCCCAGCTACGTCGTGCAATACCGTTATTTACATCCCAGTGAAGCATTAATTTGAGTCTCCTGGCAGCCTCGTCAGACCCGTCAAGCAACAAACCAAATCCACCGTTTATCACTTCACCCCATCCGACACCTCCACCATTATGTATACTTACCCAGGTGGCACCCCTGAACGAGTCACCAATCACATTCTGTATTGCCATATCGGCGGTATAGCTGGAGCCGTCATAAATGTTGGATGTCTCCCTAAAAGGAGAATCTGTTCCCGACACATCATGGTGATCACGGCCGAGCACGACAGGTTCGCTTATAAGGCCTTTTTTTATGGCATCGTTAAAAGCAGTTGCAATCTCAATCCTGCCTTCGGCGTCGGCATAAAGTATTCGTGCCTGTGAACCAACCACAAGCCTGTTCTTCCCGGCTGCCCTTATCCACTGTATATTATCATACATTTGCTGCTTAATCTGCAAGGGTGACCGCCCGGCAATATTCTCAAGAACATCGCAGGCAATCCTGTCTGTTAGCTCAAGGTCAGATGGCTTATTCGAACAACAAACCCATCTGAAAGGGCCGAAACCGTAATCGAAACACAGGGGGCCCATAATATCCTGCACATAGCTTGGGTATCTGAATTTCCCGTCAGCCGTCATAATATCTGCACCCGCCCTGGATGCTTCCAGCAGGAAGGCATTGCCATAGTCAAAAAAGTAAGTTCCCATCGAACTGTGGTGATTTATTGCCTTCACCTGCCTTCTCAATGAATGCTGTACTATCTTCCTGAATTCGCCCGGATTCACAGACATCAGCCTGTTGGCTTCCTCGAAACCCAGGCCGGCAGGATAATAGCCTCCTGACCAGGGATTGTGCAGGGAAGTCTGGTCTGAGCCTATATCAACCATAATATTTTTCTCAGCCAGGTTTTCCCATACGTCAACAATATTTCCATAATAAGCCAGGGATACCGGATCACCCTTATCCTGCGCCCTTTTTATCCTTGCTGCAAGCTTGTCAATATCTTCCACCACCTCATCAACCCATCCCTGGGAGAATCTTTTCTTTATTGCCTTAGGGTTCACTTCTGCTATTACTGACACAAGGCCGGCTATGCTGGCCGCTTTGGGTTGTGCACCTGACATACCGCCAAGGCCGGAAGACACGAATATTTTTCCGCGGAAACTGTCTTTTTTCCCTGAAATGCGCCTGCAGGCATTGAGGATGGTTATTGTTGTCCCGTGCACAATACCCTGGGGACCGATATACATATAAGAGCCTGCCGTCATTTGTCCGTACTGACTGACGCCCAGGGCATTAAACCTTTCCCAGTCATCACTGGCAGAATAGTTTGGAATCACCATCCCGTTACTCACCACAACTCTCGGAGCTTCTTTATGGGAGGGAAATATCCCCAGGGGATGACCTGAATATATAACAAGGGTTTGCCTGTCGGTTATTGTGGCAAGGTATTTCATCACCAGCCTGTACTGTGCCCAGTTCTGGAACACTGCACCATTGCCCCCGTATGTTATAAGTTCGTGCGGATGCTGGGCTACGGCATTGTCCAGGTTATTGCTTATCATAAGCATTATTGCTGCAGCCTGCTTGGACTTGTGAGGATAGTCATCAATATGTCTTGCCTTGATTTCGTATTCAGGCCTGAACCTGTACATATAAATCCGTCCATATTTTAATAACTCCTCTGCAAATTCAGGAGCCAGCACTCCATGGAACTTTTCGGGAAAATATCTGAGGGCATTCCGTACTGCGAGTCGTTTTTCTTCTTTACTTAGGATATCCTTTCGCCTTGGGGCATGATTAATACTCTCATCATAAGGTTTAGGATCAGGTAATTCATCAGGAATACCTGCCAGTATCTGTTTATGGAATTCATTCATTGTATTAGCTCCGTATTGTTTTTACTGCTACGATGCTAAGTTATAAAAAAGCAATGGAATTATGTCTAACCCGGGACAGAAGTCAGGGCTTTGGCCAGTATTTACTTTAATTTTTCTTCATCCAGTATATCATCATCAACGAGAATTCGTCCGCAGTATTCACAGACGATAATTTTCTTGCGCGATTTGATATCGAGCTGGCGTTGCGGGGGTATCTGGTTAAAACAGCCACCGCATGCATCTCTTTGCACGGGCACAACAGCCAGTCCGTTCCTCGCATTCTGGCGAATGCGCCTGTAGGCAGTCAACAATCTATCCTCAATTGTTTTACTTATTTTCTCAGATTTCCCAACAAGTGATTCTTCTTCTTTCCGTGTATCTGCTATAATTGAATCTAGTTCTGATTTTTTATTTTCAAGTTCTGCCTTAAGTTCGTCCAGGTTCTTTTGTGATTCTTCTATTACCGCAGCCTTCTCGTCCTTGAGGACAGTGAATTCCTTAATTTTCTTATTGCACAGTTCTATTTCCAGGGTCTGGAATTCAATTTCTTTTGACAGGGAGTCATATTCCCTGTTGTTTCTGACATTGTTCTGTTGCTCCTCATATTTCTTGATGAGGCTTTCAGCATCGATTATTTCATTTTGTTTCTGCTTAATCGCATTTTCATGCTCATGAAATTCATCATTTAACTTCCCGATACGGGTTTCAAGACCCTCGACCTCATCTTCCAGGTCCTGCACTTCAAGGGGAAGTTCTCCCCTGAGGGTTTTAATTTTATCTATTTCTGAATCAACAACCTGCAAGCGATATAATGCCTGCAACTTCTCTTCAACGGTCATTTCTTTCTCAGCTGCCTTCACTTTTTCCATACCTGTGAATAATTTACTGGATTTGTATTTATTTCTGAAAAACGGACTGCAAATTTAGGGAATTTTTTTGTAATTAACTCATGTAAAATTCCAAGAGCCGGTTTTTCACTTTCATAATGGCCAATATCAGCCAGCAATATCCGCCTGTCCGCTTCGAAGAAGGAATGATACTTCAGGTCGGAACTTACAAAGGCATCGGCCCCGGAAGAAATTGCTTTTCCGATAAAGGAGCCACCCGATCCGCCCATGACAGCCAGTTTTTTAATCTTCCTTCCCACTGTTGCGGTATGTCGTATACCTTCGGCTTCAAAAACCTCACCCAGTTTTTTGATAAGGCCGGTATCCCTGATTTCATCATCCAGTATACCAACACATCCAAGACCTGCACCCGGTATACTGTTCTCTATACTGTAAAGGTCATATGCCACTTCCTCGTAAGGGTGGGCATCGATCATTGCTTTAAGCACCCTGCTTTTAATATGAGCCGGCAGTACCGTTTCAATCCTGACCTCTTCCTCTGTATGCTCCCTGCCGGGTTCACCTGCAAAGGGATCAGCAGCGGGTCCAGCCCTGAAAGTGCCTTCTCCCTTTATGTTAAAGCTGCACCTGTCATAATTACCTATATGGCCTGCCCCGGCATCAAATATTGCCTCCCTGAGCTTTGATGCATATGACAAGGGAACGAAGACCACAAGCTTCAGCAGTTTATTACCAAGAGGGGCTAATACCTCAATATCATTCAGCCCAAGCATTTCAGCCATACGGTAGCTTACTCCCCCCCTGATAATATCAAGATTGGTATGCATACTGTAAACTGAGATATTCTTAAGAATGGCTTTAGTAATAATCCTTTCCACCGGTGTTTTTCCGCTTATACTTTTCAGCGGCTGAAAAATAAGGGGATGGTGCGAAATAATAAGGCGGCAACCTTTTGAATCGGCTTCGTCAATAATTTCTTCCGTTACATCAAGACTCAGGAGAACAGAATCAACATTGCTCTCAGCATTGCCAACCTGCAGGCCGGAATTATCATACGACTCCTGGAAGGCAGGAGGAACTGATGATTCAAGGTAGTTAAGCAGGTCTTTAAGTTTCATCATGGTTCATTTTTTTGAATTACTACTAAAAACCAGGGGTGTAACAAAAGCCATTTCCAATTTGAATATTGATTACGAACAATGTCAAAACTGTCACTCCCTATCACAAAATAAAGGCTAAGGCTTCTGACACATCCTGTGCACATTTAAAAGCGCCGAAATTATTCAGTCAGATCTTTAACCTGGGCTTTAACAGCGCTTCGCTTCATTGATTCTATACCATTGTTCCGGCCGCTTTCACTTTTATAATTCTGACTTACTCCGATTGTCTGGTTATTGCCTGCCAATAACTCAAACCGGTACATACTGGATAGTGTTGTTGATTTAGTAAATCTCTTTGTGTCAACAACATCTTTCTTTACAGATTCAATTCCGTTCATGCATGAGGCCTTATTGGTATAGCCTTCACTGCTGAGAATTATCTGACCATTATCAGCTTTCAGGCGAAAACGGTATTTATTTTTCTTACCACCCTGGTATACTTCAAATTTTGTCATAGTCTAAGATTCAGGTTAGAAAATTTATGTTCCTATATATTTCATGAGACTTTTTCTCTCCTTTTTTTTCGTCTGACTACCACCTCTGCTTTGCCGGAATTAATCATTTCCAGAAGGAGGTACTTCAAAGAAGGTAATAACTTGATTATATAAATTTACTAAATAAATCAAAATAATTAATAATTTTCAGGCTTGTAAAATCAGACTGTTTCTCCCCTAGTCCCCGGGAAAATGGATATTTGCTTCACTTTATTATTATATTCAGGTAGTCAGAAAGGATTAAATTCCACATAAAACCTGCATACGGAAAAATCATTATCATGGAAAGAACAGAAGCTATTACGGGACATATTAACGAGGGCTATACCTGCAAAGGAGATCATATTATTCTTGGAAGTGCCATATTTGAGGGGGAGGCAATCCCTGGTGCTTATGTAAAAGTTCCCTTAAAAACAATGGACAGGCACGAACTTATTTCAGGTGCAACAGGTACGGGTAAAACCAAATCCCTGCAGATTATATCGGAACATTTATCTGAAAAGGGGTTCCGGTACTTCTGATGGATGTAAAAGGGGATCTGAGCGGGATTGCCATGCCCGGCGAAGAGAAGCCCTTTATAAGTGAGAGACATGAAAAAAAATCTCCAGTATGCCACGGATGAAGGCAAGGAAGAATTTGAAAATGAATATGGCAGGATTTCCACCTCATCTACGGGTATAATACTTCGTAAAATAATAGATCTTGAGCAGCAGGACAATCGACCGTGAAAGTGCCTGCGAGATTCTTGGCGCCAAGATAAAAACAATTGAGAAGCAGGCTGCTGAGAAGGCCGCCAGGGAAGAGACGGAAAAACAGAAAAAAGAAGGGAGTGTTATAAAACCAAGTCGCAGGACTACTACCAGAAGGAGAACAGCCACCAGCCCCGTGGTAAAAGTACTCACCAGTGCCACCTTCATCAGGGGTGTTATGGCGATATTGTCAAAAGTGATGAAATAATTCAGATATTGTCTCTTATTGAGACAAGCATGGTTCTGATTTTTTTTAGTGACTCTATCACTTCGTGAGTTTTCCTGGCATCATCAGGATTTTCAGACATCTTTTTCTTTACGCCTGCAATTGTCATACCCTTCTCTTTAAGGAGGTAATGAATCATTTGCAGGTTCTCCACATCCTCAGCCGTAAACAACCTGTTGCCCTTTTTATTTTTTTGCGGCCTGATTATATCGAATTCTTTTTCCCAGTACCGGACTGCCGATGTCTGTTCTCCCAGTATTTCAGCCACTTCTCCTATGGAGTAGAATAATTTCTTCTTTTTATTATCATTATCTTCCATGTTCATTCCTTTATTGTAATATTACCATCTTCATCTACAACAAGCTTTGATTCAGGAAAATCAGTCTGTATCAATTCCTGTATCTTAAAAATAGCCCTTTTTTCCGGATCCTGCTTAACGTGACCCAGATTATTCTGGTATACCGGTATTATTTCTCCAAACAAAAATTTCCCGTCTCTGTCGAGACAGGCATAAATTAACGGTGCATAGCCATTGGGCCCCTGCAGGTTGAATCGTCTGTATGTACAAAAATTCCCCAGGCTGTAAGCTATCAGCCTCCCCCGGTATATTTCCAGTGCCCTGCTTACATGCGGACCATGCCCAAGAACAATGTCTGCACCCAGGTCTATCAGCCTGTGGGCAAATTCATAAATATTACCCCTGTTTTCACCGTAATAATACTCTACTGCCCTTGTAACATGCTGGTTTTCTGCTCCTTCTCCCCCGCCGTGAACAGACACAACCAGAATGTCACAACTCTCTTCCAGCATGCTTATAATCTCTTCTGTCTTTTTCAGGTCATGCAGGTTTACAGTCCCCTTGTTTGGTGCAAAAGCACAAAATCCCACTTTAAATGTATCGAATATTGTCCTGACTGCCCATGGATAATCATCTGTACCGGCATAAGAGATATTCATTGAATCCAGGATAGCTGCTGTTGTTTGCTTTGCTTCAAAGCCAAAATCACCTATATGGTTATTTGCCAGGCTCAGCAGGTCATAACCGGCACTGTCGAGGACTCCTGCGTAACTTTCAGGTACTCTGAAAGCATAGCAGCTAGTTGTATCCCTGCATTTTTTTGCAAGCCTGGCATCATCAGAGAAGGGACCTTCCAGGTTCCCGAAGGTAAGATCAGGCAGGGATAAAATTTCAAAAAGGGATGACATCAGGGGATAGGGGTCGTTCCCGGGTGGCAGGTAGCTCTTTTCCGGGAAAGAGGTCCCGAGCATAATATCGCCTGTAGCCGCGATTGCAATTAACTGTCTGTCATAACTTATCTGTGGATATAATGCAGATGGAAAGCAAAATACAAAAACCATTAGTTTGAATATCCTGGTATTTAAGCGGCCCGGCCTGACTGATGACATAAAAGATTCAGGATTAATCAAAAGACTGGCCACTGCGCATAGAAAGTTCAATCATCCTTTCATATTCTTCAGGGCTCAGATCGTTGAAATAATAATTGACCGGATCAACTTTCTTTCCGTTAAGATGCACCTCATAGTGAAGATGGGGAGCAGTGGACAATCCCGTACTGCCAACAAAACCGATGACATCTCCTCTTTTCACCTTCTGCCCCACCCTGAGCTTGTTAAACCTGTCCAGGTGTGCATACACCGTCTGGTAGCCAAAGCCATGATCTATTATTATATGATTGCCAAGTCCGCGCTTGGAGCTTTTTATGCCGGCTATTGTTCCATCGCCCGTTGAATACACCTCGGTACCGGTAGGAGCAGTGAAATCCATACCGTAGTGAAAGCGTCTGATTTTATAAATTGGATGTATTCTGTAGCCCCAGCCTGACGCTGTACGCGTAAGGTCTTTATTGGATATCGGCATTATGGCCGGTATGCTTCTCAGCATCTCTTCCTTCTCACTGGCAAGACTTATCAGTTCATCAAATGATCTGGACTGCACATAGGTTTTCTTTTTAATTTTATCTAGCCGCATTGCCGTTTCAATGACTATGCCTGAATTGTCATAACCCTCAAGCTCTTCGTACCTGTTAACACCTCCTATGCCTCCCTCCCGTAATGATGTTGAGATTGGTTCAGCCTCAAAAATCGTTCTGTAAAGATTATCATCCGTTTCCTGAAGATGAGCAAGAACCTTCTCAACTTTCTCCAGATCTTTGCTCAGTAATTCATACTGAAGTTTCATTTGTTCGTTCTCACGTTTCAGCACTTTCTCTTCAGGAGAATCAAAAAGGTAGGTAAAGATGGATCCATATAACAATGCAAGAATGACAGAACCTGTAAAATAGGCCATAAACCTTAGAAACCTCTCCCTGAACGACATCTTTATCCTGTCGAATGATAAAGACTGAGGGTTATATTTATATTTTACTTTTGCCATATTGCATTTCACAGGATATTGTTCAAAGATAGGATAAATATATTAAATCTAATTAATTACAGAAATCATTGAAAGCTATTTTTCTCACATTATATAAAGAATTATACAATATTAATTAATTGCCGTAAGTCCCATTCAGAGCAGTAATCATTTCATTATACTCCTCCATTGTAAGGTCGTCATCAAAGAAATGAAGAGGGTTCTGCACTTTACCGTTATAGTGTATTTCATAATGTAAATGTGGCCCTGAAGAAATGCCAGTGCTGCCTGACAATCCAATCCGGTCTCCTCTTTTAACACTTTGACCTTCTGTTACTTCAACTGTTTTGAGGTGTCCGTAAATAGTAATAAAACCATAACCATGGTCTATCTCAACCATATTACCAAAGCCAAAAGGGCTCCATCCTGCCCTTGCAACCACTCCGGCACCGGTGGCAAATACATCCGTTCCGGCGGGAGCCAGGAAGTCCTGTCCATGGTGCCACCTCGGACTGCCTAGCACCGGGTGAATTTCCCTGAACTTTAGCCCGTCGCCGAGCGGAATATTCACATTAACCGGCCGAATAAAGGGAATATGGGATAACTTATTGTTCCAGTCGGAGGCCAGGGGTATAATATCATCGAATGACCTTGACTGTATATAGGTTTTCCTCAGGAGTTCATCAACCCTTTTCCTTGCCGAAATAATTATATCTGAATTTTCAAAGCCCTCAAGCTCTTCATATTTTTTTGTACCACCGTAGGCTGGCTGCCTGAAAGATGGTGGTATTTTTTCCATGTCAAATATTGGCCGGTAGACATTATCCTCTGCGGCTGCCATGCTCCATAATTCATGTTCAATGGCATCAAAATCATTTTCAAGCAACTGATACCGGTACCTTATTTCATCCAGGCTGGATTGCAGCTTTTTTTCTTTTGGAGATCCGAAAAAATGCTTGAATACCAAGCCATAAGCACCGGCAAGGACAATAGAGGCAACAAGAATCAATGTGAACCTTGCAAGTTTCTGTTTAAAGGAAAGTCGATATTCCTTATATACTAATTCATTCTTATCAAGTAGATACTTCTTGCGTAACATCAGGATCTTCACAATATGTTTTCCCCATGTTTTTCCCCTGGGGTGCCGCAAATCTAATTTAAATAAACTAATTTTACAAACCATTTACCAATCATAATGTTAAAGGATCAGGAGAGTATATGAATTCAAAAGAACTAAGAAGAGCATTTTTTGACTTTTTTGAAGAGAAAGGACACACCATAGTTAACTCTGCCCCGATGGTACTCAGGCATGACCCTACCCTAATGTTTACAAACGCGGGTATGAACCAGTTTAAAGATATTTTTCTTGGAAATGAAAAGCCACTGAATAAACGAGTGGCCAATAGCCAGAAATGCCTCAGGGTATCAGGCAAGCATAATGACCTTGAAGAGGTTGGACACGACACCTATCATCATACCATGTTTGAGATGCTTGGAAACTGGTCCTTTGGTGATTATTTCAAAAAGGAAGCAATAGAGTGGGCGTGGGAGTTCCTGACATCCGTCCTTAACATACCGGAAGACAGGATATACGCTACTGTTTTTGAAGGCAACAGGGAGGAAGACCTTGAAAGGGATAATGAAGCAGCAGAATTGTGGGGGAAGTGTTTTACCAATCCTGAAAACAGGATACTTGAAGGATCCAAAAAAGACAATTTCTGGGAAATGGGCGATACCGGTCCCTGTGGCCCATGCTCTGAAATACATATAGACCTCAGGAAGGCCCGGGAACGGGAGGCCATACCAGGGCATACCCTTGTAAATAAAGACCATCCACTCGTACTTGAAATCTGGAATCTCGTTTTTATACAATTTAACCGTAAGGCCGGCGGATCACTTGAACCGCTGCCTGAAAAACATGTCGACACAGGCATGGGCTTCGAAAGACTGTGTATGGTAGTTCAGGACAAGAAATCAAATTATGACACCGATATATTCCAGTCACTGATCAAGGAAATATCAGCCATCACTGGAATAAGTTATGGTGCCGGGAAAAATACAGATATAGCTTTAAGGGTAATTGCAGATCACCTGAGGGCTGTTTCTTTTTCTGTTGCTGACGGACAGATACCTTCGAATAACAAGGCCGGCTACGTTATCAGGAGAATACTCAGGCGGGCCATTCGCTATGGATATAATTACCTTAACCAGGAAGACCCCTTTATCTACAGGCTGGTGCCCGTGCTGGTGAAGATAATGGGAGATCAATTCCCTGAGATCAGGGCGCAGGAGGAACAGATCACTACAACAATACGGCAGGAGGAAATTACCTTCCTTAATACCCTCGGTAAAGGGATCAGGCTCATCGAAAAGAGGATTCGGGAATTGAAAGAAACCGGGCAGGACATCTTCCCGGGGAAAGATGCATTTACCCTTTACGACACCTATGGATTCCCTGTCGACCTTACCCAGCTTATACTTAAGGAAAATGAAATGGCAGTAGACATTGAGGGATTCGGAGAAGAGATGACAAAACAAAAGCAGAGGTCAAAGACTGACGCGGTAAAAGAAACAGATGACTGGATAATAGTGGATGACATCCAAGGAACTGAATTCACCGGTTATGAGAAAACAACCGAAAAGATTAAAATCACACGCTTCCGTAAAATAAAAGTCAAAGGTACAGAGTATTATCATCTTGTATTTGACAAAACTCCTTTCTATGCAGAATCAGGTGGCCAGGCAGGCGATACGGGCTATATAACCAATGGCAAGGAAAAGATTGATATAATTGATACCATTAAGGAAAATAAGCTCATCATTCATGTAAGCAAGTCTGTCCCGGTTGACACAGGAAATTACTACCAGGCAATTGTAAACCAGGCACGCCGATCAGCAACGGAAAAAAATCATACTGCAACACACCTGCTCCATTTTGCGCTTAGAAGAATCCTCGGAAATCATGTTGAACAGAAAGGATCACTGGTAACTGCCGAAAAGCTCAGGTTTGATTTCAGTCATCTTAAAAAAATCAGCCAGGAAGAACTCAACAGGATAGAAAAACTGGTAAATGAAATGATCAGAAAAAACATACCTGCAACAGTAATTGATGACTTGCCCGTAGATGAAGCACTTGACAAAGGAGCTATTGCCCTCTTTGGTGAAAAGTATGACAGCAGGGTAAGGATCGTGGGCTTTGATGATTCACTGGAATTATGCGGAGGCACCCATGTCGAAGCCACGGGACAGATAGGCCTTTTCAAAATTATCTCCGAAACAGCCATTGCTGCAGGTATCAGGAGAATTGAAGCTGTCACGTCCGAGCATGCACTTGATTATGTCAATACTAAATTATCCATCCTTGATAAAGTCAGTAATATGCTCACCACATCCAAAGACATTCCCGAATCAATATCCAGGCTCCTGGCCCAGGTTAACAAACTGAATAAAAGGATAGAAAAGCTTGAGGCAAACGCATCAGCAATCTTACGCGATGAGCTGCTTAATAATTCTGAAGATATAAATGGAATACAATTCATTGCCCGCCAGGTACAGACTGATTCCGTCGATATACTGAAAAAAATTGCACAGATGGTAAGATCCTCTAACAAGGGCATTATCCTTGCCGTCGGTACTCAGATCGGCGACAAGGCCCATTTGCTGATGATGGTAACCGATGATATTGTTGAAATGAAGAAAATACATGCCGGTGATATTATAGGCAAGGCCTCAAAATATATTAACGGCGGTGGCGGTGGACAGCCTTTTATGGCTGTTGCCGGGGGCAACAAACCCGAAGGAATTCCCCGGGCACTTGATCAAATAAGGGAAGCCGTGAGGGAAGCCCTCCTTTAAAGCTTCCTGATTCTTTATACGGTCGAAAATTACCATATCCTGCCTGTGCTTGCAAAGCCCTGTTATTTAGCTATATAGAAATTCCAATATTATGTTCGATAGCATATTTTTTCATTTGTTCGAAATATTTTTGTAGAATTGCCAGTTCCATAAAAATAAAAATCATGCAAGTAACACGAACTTTTGATATCATCGACTGGAATATTGAGAAATATTCCAGGGAGGTAGCTATTGCCGGAAAGGCAGGCAATGAATGGAAAACATACTCAACCGGCGATTACCGTGAAAATACAAACATGGTAAGTTACGGTTTGAGGGCTATCGGTCTCAGGCAGGGTGATAAAGTGGCAACCATAACAGGTAACCGTCCTGAATGGTGTTTTGTTGATATGGGCCTCTCGCAGGCAGGAATGGTACATGTACCGGTATATCCTACCATTGGTCCCGAGGAGTACCAGTACATACTCAGTCATGCAGAAGTGAAAGTTATATTTATTTCGAACCGGTCAATATATAAAAAAGTGGAACCGGTACTGGCCGAGCTTAAAAGTATCACGGATATATATTCATTTGATAATATTGAGGGAGTGAAGAATTTCGGGGAACTTCTGGAACTCGGTAAAAATAACGAAGAAAAATACAGGGATGAGGTGCTCAGGACAAAAGAATCAATCACCCCTGATGATCTGATGACTATAATATATACCTCGGGGACAACCGGCCAGCCTAAAGGAGTAATGCTGTCACACAAAAACATTGTTTCAAACATTCTGGCACTAAATAACATACACCATCTTGGCTTTGGAAACAGGGCAATGAGCTTCCTCCCTCTTTGCCACATTTATGAAAGGACGGTCAATTATCATTTCCAATATAAGGGGATGAGTATTTACTACATTGAAAATATGGGCCTTATTACTGAACTCATCAAGGAGGTCAAACCACATGTGATGAACACAGTGCCGCGCCTTATGGAAAAGATTTATGACGGTATAATGAATAAGGGACAGGCGCTTAGCGGTATAAAAAAACAATTATTCTTCTGGGCTGTCAGGCTTGGCCTTAAATTCGAACTGAAGGGAAAAAGTGCATTTTACAGGGCAAAACTAGCGCTTGCAAACAAAATAATATTCAGCAAATGGAGAGAAGCACTGGGTGGGGAGATTGAAATTATTGTTTCCGGAGGTGCTGCTATACAACCAAGACTTGAGAGGATATTCTGGGCTGCTGGTCTGCCAATAATTGCAGGCTATGGTTTAACTGAAACCTCCCCTGTAATAGCAGTGAACCCCTTCAGAACAAATGACATTATGTTCGGCACCGTAGGACCTCCCCTGCCGGGTGTTGAGGTAAAAATTGCTGAAGACGGTGAAATACTTACCAGGGGGCCTCACGTAATGATGGGCTATTACAAGAATGAGGAAAGAACCCGGGAAATGATTGACAGTGAAGGATGGGTTCATACAGGAGATATCGGAACCCTCGTCGATGATAAATGGCTCAAGATAACCGACAGGAAAAAGGAAATATTCAAAACCTCTGCAGGCAAGTATATCGCCCCACAGGTAATCGAGAACAAACTGAAGGAATCGGTTTTTGTAGAACAGGCAATGGTAATAGGTGAGAATCAGAAATTTGCCAGTGCACTGATATCACCTAATTTCAAACAGCTTCACAACTGGTGCGCAGAGGAGAATATAAGCTTCAGGGATAATTCTGAGCTTGTCAGGAATGCAGACGTTGTAAAGCGTCTGGCACATGAGGTGGAACGTCTGAATATATCTCTTGGCGACCACGAAAAAATAAAGAGGTTCCGGCTTGTAGAGGAAGAATGGTCGCCCGACACAGGAGAATTGTCACCTACCCTGAAGCTCAGGAGAAACGAGCTGATGAGCAAATATGAAGAAACCATAGAGGGAATCTTCAACCAGAAAAAGAATTGACACAATAATTTCAGAACGGCAGCCAAAGCCTTTTTTGAGAAATTCATTTTTCATACTTTTACATACATTTGTTATTAGAGGATGAAAAATGTATTTCTGACCCCTGTATCATTATCCCTGAGCCTGCTTATGCTGGTAATATCCTGCACGGAAGAGAGTTGTGACCAGCCTACCGGGGTATTAATGAAGGCCGGGTTTTATTCAGCAGAAACAGAGGAAAATATCAGCGTTGACAGCCTCGATATTTATGGATTGAATGTTCCTGACTCAATGATCTGCTCCGGGTCTAATCTGAATAAAATAGGCCTTCCCCTGAATCCTTCTGCATCCAGATGTACCTTTGTTATGGTTAACGGAGGCCGGTCAGATACTATTGAAATATTATATCATTCAAGCCTTGAATTCCTCTCACGTGCCTGCGGTTATATTTACCTTCACGAAATCGAAGAGATTATTTTTACCGAAAATGACATAACTGACATTTATATAATGAACAAATCAGTAAATCCCGGTGATGAAGAAAATATTCAGATACTCTTTTAGCCTCTCCCTACTATTGCTGCCACTGCTGCTTACTGCCCAGGAGGCAGATACGGTACAGGCACCGAAGTCAGTCAGCATGGGATTTGACATAACCGGTCCTGTATTATATGCACTTGACAATTCAGGCTATAACTATGAAGGGCACCTGTCATACAGGCTGAATTACAAATATTACCTTGTTTGTGAACCGGGCTTTTCCGATTACAATTATGAACAATATAATTATGAATATAAGAGCCATGGCTGGTTTGTGAGAATCGGAACCGATATCGGGATGCTGGCTCCCGTGGCTTCAAAAATTGATCATTTTGCGGGTATAGGCCTGAGGTATGGCTTATCCGTCTTTGAGCATGAAACACCTGCCATAAACATTAATAATTACTGGGGAGAAGTAAATACTTCCATCCCTGCAAATACTGCTCATGCCCATTTTCTTGAAATACAGGGAAGCATAAAGACAAAAGTATTCAGGAATGTTCTGATAGGCTGGGCTGTTAAGCTGCGCACCCTGGTCTATTCATCCGCAAGGAAGGAAAAAAAAGCACTTTATATACCGGGAATGGGGCTGAACGATTCATCTGTTACCCCTGCCTTTTCCTATTACATTATTTACCGTATCCCTCTCGGGAATTCTTCCGGCGAATAAGAAACATACCGATAAAAGTAATCAGCCCGTTAACTATCAGCAGCTCAAATCCAAATTTATATCCACGCAATAATTCATCAGAAAATGTATTGAGCAAGACGCAGATAAGAGGAGAAGCTATAGCAACGTAGGGCAGCAGATGATCATATACTTTCCACCTGGTAAACAATCCGAAAGAATACATACCAAGGAGGGGACCATATGTATAACCAGCAACCGTATACAGTGCACTTATCACACTCTGGTCATTAATGAGCCTGAACACCAGTATTACGGACATCAGGATGAAGGAAAACATAATATGAACCCTGAAACGAACCTTCTTTAATACCGCTTCCTGCTCTCCTCCCTTTCCCAGGATGTCAACGGTAAAGGAAGTGGTGAGTGCTGTAAGGGCAGAATCGGCACTGGAATAGGCGGCTGCTATCAGGCCGAGGATAAAGAATATGCTCACCGCAGATGGCAAGCCCCCCCTGGTAGCCACAAGAGGGAAAAGATTATCTGCCTGATCAGGTATGGCCATCCCGGTAAATGAGGTGTATATGACCAGCAGAACTCCCAGCACAAGGAAAATCAAATTAACGGGTACAAAGGCAATACTGTAGGTATAAATATTCTTCCGTGCATCTTTCAGATTACGACAGCTAAGATTTTTCTGCATCATATCCTGGTCAAGCCCTGTCATAACTATTGTGATGAACATCCCTCCAAAAAACTGTTTCAAGAAATGACGCTCATCATTGAAGTCCTTAAAAAAGAAGATCTTTGATAAATCATTTTCCCTGACTGTTTCTATCATGGTACCCAGGTTCAGGTCCATCGATCCGGATATGTAAATAACTGTTAGTATAACGGCACTCAGCATAAAGACAGTCTGTAAAGTATCAGTCCATATTATAGTCTTTATACCACCTTTGAAGGTATACAGCCATATAAGTGCCAGGGTAATGATCACGGTTACTGCAAAGGGCACATTCCATGCGTCAAAAACTGTAAACTGAAGTACATTTGCCACAAGAAACAGCCTGAATGAGGCTCCTATCGTACGCGACAAAAGAAAAAATGATGCGCCTGTCTTATATGAGTAATGACCAAAACGTTTTTCCAGGTAAGTATAGATCGAGGTAAGCTTCATCTTGTAATAAAGGGGAAGCAATACCTCGGCTATTACAATATATCCGACCAGGAAACCGAGTACCATCTGCATATATGATAACTGGCTGTCTATTACCCAGCCGGGAACTGAAACAAAGGTAACACCCGACAATGATGCCCCTAACATACCTATAGCCACGATAAGCCATGGAGATTGTCGGTTGCCAATAAAAAAACTTTCGCTGTCAGCCTTCCGGCTTGTAAACCAGCCTATTGTGATCAATAAGCTGAAATAAAGCAATATAATTAGCAGGATTATTGCCGGGCTCATAAAGGAAATTTTGGCAAGGATAATAAAATCCGTCGAGAGAAAAAATTAAAATTGTTAATTTAATGCGCTGATTCTTTAATCGCGAATTATAAATAAAACCATGACATTCTCTGATTATCCATCAAAACTCCTGGGAAACGCCGTAAATGAGTTTGCATCATTGCCAGGCATTGGTAAAAAAACTGCATTCCGGCTCGTAATGCACCTGCTAAGGCAGAATGAATCGGATGTGGAGCGCTTCGGGGAGAGCATAATAAAGTTGAAGAAGGAAATCAAATACTGTAAAATATGCTTTAATATATCTGATAATGATATTTGTGATATATGCAGTGACAGGTCAAGAGACAGGTCTCTTATATGCATAGTTGAAAATATCAGGGATGTTATAGCTATTGAAAATACCGGTCAGTACCGGGGATTGTACCATGTACTTGGTGGTATAATATCCCCTATGGATGGTATCGGACCCTCCGACCTGAATATTGACCAGCTGGAAGAAAAGGTGAAATCTGGAAATATTGGGGAAGTAATCTTTGCCCTCAGCACAACCATGGAGGGAGATACGACCAATTACTATATATACAGGAGGCTTGTACCCTATAACATAAAAATAACGTCCCTTTCCAGGGGTGTTGCCATTGGAGACGAGCTTGAATATACAGATGAGATAACCCTTGGCAGATCAATTATTAACCGCACACCGTTTGACCTGCAGAAATAAAGAATCAGCCATAATTACTAAGGTTCTTTGCCAGAAAATCAAATAATCATTAAATTAGATGAAGATATATCTGTATTCTTAACACATAAAAATATTAAAAAATGAAGCCTGATATAACAAATAAGTTGTCCCTCTCAGCCAAGTCAATGAAGAAATCTGCCATCAGGGAAATACTGAAATTGCTACAGAACCCTGAAATGATCTCTTTTGCCGGAGGATTGCCATCGCCCGACTCCTTTCCAATAGATGAAATAAAGGAAATAACAGCAATGATCCTGCAAACCAATGGCAAGTCAGCCTTGCAATACGGGACTACCGAGGGGGATCCAGATCTGAGAGAGATGCTATTGAAAAGGCACAGGGAGCAGGGTCTTTCAGTCGACCATAAAAACCTTGCAATTAGTACCGGATCACAGCAGGCCCTGGATATCCTGTCAAAAATATTTATTGACCGTGGTGATTACATAATATGCGGCTTACCTTCCTACCTGGGCGGACTATCAGCCTTTAACGCATACGGGGCCCGGATGAAGGGAATCCCCTTTGATGAATCGGGGATGAGAGCCGATGAGCTGGATAAAGCCCTGAAGCAACTGGAGGAAGAAAATGAAAAAGTAAAATTTATTTATGTCATACCTGATTTCCAGAATCCTGCAGGAATTACTATGCCTGAATCAAGGAGGAAAGAAATACTGGATATAGCTTCAAAATACGACCTGCTGATTGTGGAAGACAGCCCCTACAGGGATATACGCTTTGAAGGCAAATCTCAGAAACTAATGTACGAACTCGATACCGAGGGAAGAGTAACCACCCTCTTTACTTTTTCCAAAATACTGGCACCGGGATTTCGAGTTGCCTGGCTCCTCGGAAATCCTGAAATAATTGATAAGTTCTTTATGGCAAAGCAGTCAGCTGACCTCTGCTCTCCTGTACTGGTACAGAAAATAGCAGCCGAATACATGAGAAGGGGATTGCTTGATAAAAATCTCGTAAAAACCATAAGCCTCTATAAAACCCGAAGGGATTACATGCTGGGCTGTTTTGAAAAATATATGCCAGAAGGAGTTAAATGGACAAAGCCTGAAGGGGGTTTATTCCTTTTCATTACCCTGCCTGAATATATGAATGCTGATGATGTGTTCAACCTGGCTGTAAAAAATAATGTGGCATTTGTGAAAGGTTCTGTTTTTTATTGTGACAACTGTGGGAAAAATACAATGAGAATAAATTTCTCTTACTGCGACACTGAAACAATAAGCAAAGGAGTTGAAAGACTGGCTGAAGTGATCAGGAAATCAATGAAATAAGCAGTCTTAACGCCAGTGGTTCCTTCACATTTTAAACATTTTTGTTCTTATTTGTTTAACAGTTGTAAAACGAATCAAAAAACAAATGGGAAAAATAGAGATTTATCTGCCTGCAATGGGTGAAGGTGTCATTGAAGCAACAATCACCAAATGGCTTGTAAGTGAAGGCGGCGAGGTTGAAGAAGATGAGCCCGTAGTTGAAGTTGCAACTGATAAAGTAGATACTGAAATACCTGCACCTGCTTCAGGCATCCTTAAAAATATTGCATTCGGGGAAGGTGAGGTTCCTAAGGTGGGTGATATCCTCGCCTATATTGAAAGTGATGCTATTGAAAAATCATAAAGAAGGAAAATATCAACACAGGCATGGCAACAGCCCTGCCCAACGGTAACCTTATTGTACCTGATTAGTAGCTTTGGAATAACCTAAGCCAGCACCGATGAACATAAGGGCTGTTAAACTGCTCCTGGTGGTCCTGACCCTGAATTCGGCCGTATCAACAGCACAAAGCCGGAGGGAAATCAGTGAAACTTATTATGAAGCCGGGACCTGGATTCTCTTCGGAGAATATGAAGATGCTCTCCCTTTGTATATAAAGCTGCTTGAGCCCGATCCTGATAATTATAACTATAAGTACCGGATTGGTATATGCTACCTTAATATTAGCGGAGAAAAGGAAAAAGCACTTCCCTGTCTGCTGGACGCCACCGAACATATAAATCCTGATTACATTGGAGGAAAGTTAAAAGAGAACGAAGCTCCCTGTGATGCACTTTTCTACCTTGCCACAGCGTACAGGATATCGAACCGGCTCAACACAGCCCTGGATACCTGCCGCTTATTCTACGAGGGGATGGATAATAATAAATTATATGACTCTGTAAACGAACCCCGTAAAATACAGGCGGCAACACCAGGGGTTTCTATTGCCAGGATTAATGCCCGGCAACGTGAAGAACAAGACCGTGCACTCGACAGTCTGGATGCCATACATGCCAGGGAAGCTCAATCAATCGACCGTATGGGCCAGGTAATAAACGAAGTAAGTACCGGCGACGAATCAGGGATGATAAAAGACGCCATAGTAAAAGCCAACGAATTGCAAATAAAACATGCCGGTGAATGGCTCAGGTCTATGTATTCTGTTGCTATCGGAGACGGTGCTGAAAAAGAATTCCTCACAAGGCTTATTGCAGCCATGTCGTCAGATCCCGGTGATGATGCGGCAGAGTATATTAACGTTTTGGCCTCATATGCAGGATCAGGTCTAAAAGAGACTCTCGCTGGTATTGACCCGTACAATTGGAAAACAAACAGACCGGAAGATGTAATTGACTACCTTCTCTCCAGCGCAGGTAAACCCGGTTATAATAAAGATGAAATTTTTGAAACTCTTTCCAAACTGATAAATGCTTCCGGGAAAACAGCTGAAGATATTCTGACTTACCTGAATACCAGGGCAGGTCTTAAGCTGTGGGGTCTATGGATCTTAATGGGAGTAATGGCAACAAGCCTTATTATTTTCGTGTTTAAAAGGGGAAAAAAGAAGAAGGAGAAAGCTGAAACATAATAAAAACCTTAGCCGTATTTCCCCTCTCTGTTTTGATATTGTTAATATTTTAATATTTTTGTTATAATCAAAACGGCGGGATATGAATCGAATATTGATAAGCCTTTTAGTTTTCTCACTAATAAATGCTAATCTTTTATCCCAGAATTTTAACAAAGACCAGGAAATTTTTCTTGAAGGTGAGTATTTCCTGATGTTAGAGGATTATCTGGATGCCCTGCCCTATTATTTATCACTCTATAAGATCTATCCCGAAAATTATAATATCGCTTACAGGATAGGCCTGTGTTACCTTGGTATCACCGGCCAGAAACATCTCTCAATTGATTACCTGGAAGAAGCTGCAAAAAACTCGCAGGCCTCATACAGGGAAGGATCGTTGCGACAGGAAACAGCACCCTGTGCAGCCTGGTATTATCTTGGTAACGCCTATCGCATAAACTACCAGTTTCTTAAGGCGAAAGAAGCATATATGAAATATCTTGAAACATTGATGGACGATGACACTGATAATATCAGGTTTATAGAACATCAGATAAATGTTTGTGATAATGCAAGGAAGATCATGGAGGATCCTGTCAGTTTTGAGAAAGAAAATATCGGTGAAAATTTTAATGACGGCAATAAGAATTTTAACCCTCTCATATCTCCCGACGGGAATCATTTTGCATACATGTCTTCCTTGAAATTCTATGATGCGGTATTCCTTGCAAGCAGGGAAAAGAACAGATGGACCACCCCTGTCAATATCACACCCGAGCTCAGATCAGACGGAGATCAATATATATCATGCCTCGCTGACAACGGGAATACTCTTTACCTGTCAAAAGACAACAATGAAGAAAGTAATATTTACATTAGCAGATATGATGGAATCAGATGGTCACCTGCCGAAGCCCTGACTGATATTATCAATACTGCATACTGGGAATCACATGCCTTTGTTACAGAAGATGGTTCGATGATGGTTTTTTCATCTGATCGCCCGGGAGGAATGGGAGGGCTTGATCTGTATATATCATACAAAAATGATAAGGGGGAATGGGGTCATCCGGTCAACCTTGGGCCTGAAATAAACACACCTTTCAATGAAGACAGGGCTTTTCTGACAGACAGGGGCACCAAGCTCTTCTTCTGTTCCCAGGGTCATTATAACATGGGCGGCTTCGATCTTTTCAAATCAGAAAGGCTCCAGGGAAATAATTGGTCGAAACCTGAAAACCTTGGCTACCCCCTGAACACTCCTGATGATGACGTATTCTTTATGCCTGTTGATAATGGAAATTCCGGATATACTTCCCTCCACAGGGAGGGCGAAGGATTTGGTAAGGAAGATATTTATCATATAAAATTTAAGTAAGCTAACTATGCATAAGCAAACAGTAACCTTCCTGTTTCTCCTTATTTCAATAAATCTGTGCGCCCAGACCGGTGAATTAAGGACGATTTTCAAAGAAGCCGAATCTCATTATCTCTTCGGCGAATATGAACTTGCCAATCCACTCTACCTTATTCTTGACGAATACCTGGCAGATAATGCAAATATTAAATTCAAAATCGGTAACTGTTACCTGCATATTCCGGATGAGAAAACAAAGGCAATACCCTACCTTGAACAGGCGGTAAAAAGTGCCACTTTTGATGCCAGGCCCGGGAAATACAGGGAATCTAATGCGCCACTCGAAGCCTATTTTGCACTGGCATCAGCCTACAAGATAAATTATGAATTTGACAGAGCACTGAGTATGTATGCAAGGCTGAAAGAACTTATGTCAGATGAACAGAAGCTTGAAAATGCCGACTTCATCGACCAGCAGATAAATGCATGCCGTAATGCAATGGAATTCATGGATAAGCCCACTTATTTCGGAAGGAAAAACCTGGGACCTGAAGTAAACCTTGGCTCTTTCAATATCAATCCGGTAGTAAGCGGTGACGGAAATACACTTGCTTTCACCGAAAGCAGAGGCCTCGAAAATACCATATATTACATAAAAAAAGAAGACGGGGAATGGGGCAAACCCATTAATATAACAGGTGAACTGGGAGGAGACACTGACTATACAACAAGTTCACTCAATTTTGATGGTTCCGAACTATATCTCTATAAACAGGATACTTTTGACGGCAATATCTATATGTCGAAGTTTGAAAATGGCAAATGGTCGGAAATACAGAAACTTAACCCGAACATTAATACAAAATATTACGAATCACACGCATCCCTGTCCCCGGATGGCAACATGCTGTATTTTACTTCAAACAGGGAGGGAGGCTTTGGAGGCCTTGATATTTACGTTTCCACCAGGGACGACAGGGGACAATGGTCAAGCCCCATGAATTTAGGTCCGGAGATCAATACCTCCTACAATGAGGAAACCCCCTTTCTCAGTGCAAGTGATTCAATATTGTTTTTCAGCTCTGAAGGCCATAAAAGCATGGGAGGTTATGATATTTTCAAGGCAATAAGGAGAGACGGAAAATGGCAGGCTCCCACCAACATGGGATATCCGCTAAATACACCTGACGATGACCTCTTCTTCCAACCCGTCAACAGTGGAAAGAACGCTTATTATTCAATGTCCTCAGACTATAAAAAGAAGGATATATTCTACCTTAACATAGGAGAGCAAAAATCTTACCCGGTCTATAAAATTGTAGGTCATCTCAGCCTCTCTGACACAATACTGGAATTCAATGACGATTTCAGGATTATCCTTTTCAGTAATACTTTGAATGATATCGTTGATGTGGCCTATCCCAATAAGTACAGCGGCTATTACAGCTTTTTGGTTAAACCGGATGATTACTCCCTTACCTGCGAAGGACTCGCCTACCTTACGGAAAAAGAAGGTATTATAATAACTGAGAACCATCCCAGGGAGGAAGAATACATTAGCATTACACTTAAACCTGATCCTGATTATATACCTGAAATTCGTGTTGCAGGCATTGAGGAAATGCTTGACTATTCGCAGGTCAGGATAGTTGATGAGATTGACTCATCAATACTTGTCACGGATGTCCGGGTAAAGGATGTAAGCGATTCAGATTCAACCAATGCCGATGTACTTTATTACTCTGTCCAGCTTATGGCACTGCACAATCCCGTTGATGTCAGTTTCTTTAAGTATGCTGAAGTAAATGTTGTGTATAATGATGAGGATAAGTTCTACAGGTACCTGACAGGCCAATTCCAGGATAAAGAACAGGCTTACAGGAGAATGTTCCAGCTTATACGCCTGGGATATCCCGACGATTTATTTGTAAAAACAGTATACAGGGATAATAAGGAATGATATTCGATAAAATTAAATTAAGGGCTCCCGAGCCCGAAGACCTGGCCATCCTGTATGCATGGGAAAATGATCCTTCTATATGGCAGATAAGCAATACATTAAGCCCGTTTTCAAAGTATACCCTGAGAAAGTATATTGAGAACTCACACAAAAGTGTATTCGAAACAGGCCAGCTGCGCTTTATGATAGAAATTACCGACTCCGGGAAAACCATTGGCACAATAGATCTATTTGATCTTGATGTTTTTAATCTCCGCGCCGGAATAGGTATACTGATTGCCGACACCGGAGAAAGGAGGAAGGGATACGCCGGGATGTCAATAAGATGCCTGACAGATTACTGCTTCAGGCACCTCAAACTTCACCAGGTCTATTGTAACATCACTGAAGATAACCATCCCTCAATCGACCTTTTCACAAGAATAGGCTTTGTTAAAGTTGGCCGGAAAAAAGACTGGATAAGGGAGAACAAAGGATTCAGCGATGAAATTATGTTCCAGATGATTAACCAGCTTGTTTAGTTATTCACACATCCTCACCGAAAGGATGTTCAATATCCTGTGTTAACATCCCTCCCAGCATCCTCGCCCCGTCGCCGGTAACAACAAAGCAGTCTTCAATCCTTATCCCGAACTCTCCATAAATATAAATCCCCGGCTCATTGCTGAATGTCATCCCCGGCTTCAACACGAGGGGATTATCTTTTACAAGGTAAGGATACTCATGCACATCCATTCCTATGCCATGTCCAAGCCTGTGGGCAAAATATTTGTAGCCCGGGCCAAAACCGGCATCCTCTATCACTTTTCTAGCCACACGGTCAATTTCGCCACAGGGGATACCCGGTTTAACCGCCTTATGGGCTTCCTGCTGTGCTTTCAGGACAATATTGAAGACTTCCTTTTGCCTCTCACCCGGCTTTCCGAATACAATGGTGCGTGTTACATCACTCCTGAATCCTTCGATTGAACATCCACCATCAACAAGCACAATATCTCCTTCATGTAAATGCCTTACCTGGCTTGTACCATGAGGGAAGGCTGAAGTAAAACCAAAAAATGGGCCGCCACTTCCACCTGTTCCCATTTCGGAATGAGCAAATCTTATATGGTCTCCCAGCTCTTCCCTGGTCATTCCTTCCTGAAGCTTACTGAATCCGTATTTGTACGCTTTCTTTGTAATCATATTGGCCAGGTCCATATAAGCAAGTTCCTTTTCTGTTTTTATTGCCCTGACCATGTTTACTGCCATGCTCCCGTCAGGAAGGTCAGTCCCGAGCGATCGCTGGAAACCTTCAGATATGAAACTTCTAACCGAAGGGCCCATGGCTATCTTCCTCTTATCAATACCCAGGTCATTCACTATGCCGGCAAGAAGGTCAAAGGGAGATTCATGCTCTTTCCACGTTCTTATCTCATGCCCTTCCGGGATTTGTTCCTTTGCTCTCTCAAGCTCAAAGTCAGGACATATCCAGACAGGCTCTTTCTTTATGTTTACTAGTGGCCCGAAGATCCTTTCACTCAGCCACCATGAGACATTAAAAAAGTATTTCAGGTTTGTGCTTCCTTCCAGGAATAAAGCATCTACACCTTCATTTATCATTGAATCGGCCAAACGGTTAAGCCTGGCTTCATAATCCTCCCCTGTAAGAGGCTCCACGCCTGCCATTTCATTTTTTAGATTGTGATCCGCTGTTTCACTTTCCTTATCAGCACATGATTGAAGGAAAGGAGAAACCAGGCCTGTTGCCGCTATCGTAAGGCCACCGATTTTTATAAACTCGCGCCGGGTATTTTTCATTTTATCAGGTTTTTGAAGTTCCATAAAGTTAGGCTATTCCTCATATTATAAAAATGTTTATCAGCAGGACAAGGAAATATGAAATGCGAAATGCGACAGTTTGCAGTATTCCGGAATAATGTATCTTAGCATTAAAAATGCATCCGTAAACATGAAACTACTATCATCCTCCATCCTTAGCCTTAGCCTTATCCTTTTTTCGTGCTCTGCCAACAGGACCAATAATGACAGGCCCAATGTAATTATAATTCTTACCGATGACCAGGGATCGCTTGATGTTAATACTTACGGTGCCACTGATCTTTTTACACCCAACCTTGACAGGCTTGCTTCTGAAGGAGTACGATTCTCACGGTTTTATTCAGGTTCTGCAGTATGCTCACCATCAAGGGCATGCATACTTACCGGAATGACCCCTCATTCAGCAGGTGTTCCCGGTAATGTATCTTCAATACCCGGGAATGAGGGAATGCCTTCCTCTATGGTAACGATAGCAGAGATAATGAAAGGTGCCGGATATAAAACCGCCCATATAGGTAAATGGCATCTCGGTTACTCAGAAGAAACAATGCCCCTGGCACAGGGATTTGATTACAGCTTCGGCCATATGGGTGGCTGCATAGACAATTATTCACATTTCTTTTACTGGAACGGGCCAAACCGGCACGATCTATGGGAGAACGGTAAGGAGATATTCATGGACGGTGAATTTTTCCCCGATCTCATGTATGAGAAGGCTGAAAATTTCATAATCAAAAACAGTAATAATCCATTTTTTCTCTATTATGCCATCAATGTGCCCCATTATCCTCTTCAGCCTTCTGAAAAATGGCGCAGGAAATATGAAGGCATGGAAATGCCCAGGCGGGATTACGCAGCCTTCCTTTCAACGGCCGATGAGAATATAGGTAAATTGATCAGTCTGCTTGATAAACTTGAGATAAGGGATAAAACAGTAATAATCTTTTTATCCGATCACGGGCACTCCTATGAAACACGGACATTCGGCGGGGGTGGCAGCGCAGGACCTTTCAGGGGAGGTAAAACATCATTATTTGAAGGAGGTATCAGGGTGCCTGCAATAATAAGCTGGCCGGGCAAAGTGCCTGAAGGTCTAATAAGAAAGCAGATATGCCACAGCGCCGACCTTCTGCCAACTATTGCAGCATTATGTAATATCGACAGCCTTCCCGGGGGACTTGAAGGCATGGACATAAGTAAGGTTATTATTGATAATCAAAGCCTTGATGACAGAACTCTTTACTGGAAACTTGGCAGTCAGTGGGCGGTAATAAAGGATAATTGGAAACTTATAGGCCTGCCGGTAGATCCCTCAGGTAAAATTCCACTTGATAAAACCAGAGACAGACTCTTCCTTGTAAACCTTGACGAAGATTCAACAGAATCAAAAAATATAGCCGGGGAATACCCCGATATAATGAAACAAATGACCGGTGAATACCTCGAATGGATACATGCATCAGAAGAAGACATACCTGTTGATATTGAACTTAATAATTCTGCCATGGGGGCAGAAATAAGCCTTGCTTCAGAACCGGATACAAGATATTTTGGAGGCGGAGCACCAGGCCTGGTGGACAACGTTGCAGGATCACGTTCATTTAATGACGGATGCTGGCTGGGTTTTGAAGGGGATGATCTCGAAGCCTTGATTGACCTTGGAGAAATCAGGATGGTAAATTCCGTGAAAATAAGGTTCCTGAACAACCCCGGAAGCTGGATATTCGGACCGGAATTTGTTGATATAAGATCTTCCGTCGACGGGAAAAATTTTACTGGGCATGTGAGGCTCGAAGGCCCTTTCGGTCCTGATAAAACGCTTAATATACAAAGTGTCGTAACAAGTATAGAGAAGGAAGTCAGATACCTTAAAATATTTGCGGCAAATATTGGGGAAAATCCCGTATGGCATACCGAGCCCGGTGGCAAAGCCTGGCTGTTCTGCGACGAAATCATTATCAAGTAGCTACTGTAATCAGGAGTAGTGGCATATGTTCAATCTTAAACGGTAGTACACAAGTTAGGTGATTGGAATTATTTCTTTAATCAGCTTTTCTTTGTATTTTTAAATCAAAAATCAACTGATATGATAACAACAAACACCCCAACAATTCCCGGAAGGGAAATAACAGAAATACTGGGAATTGCACGTGGAAGCACGGTAAGGGCCCGTCACCTCGGCAGGGATATTTTCGCAGGACTGAAAAACCTTGTCGGCGGGGAGATACATGAATATACAGAGCTACAGGCTGAGGCAAGGGAACAGTCCCTGCAAAGAATGATACAGGATGCTGAAAAAATGGGTGCCGATGCAATTGTAAACGTAAGGATGCATACATCAATGATAATGCAGGGATGCTCGGAAATACTGGTCTATGGCACAGCTGTAAAGCTTAAATAATACGTAAAATGAGATTCCTGATTGGATTTTTTATAGTTCTTGCAATCGCGTTTGCAGTATATATACTGGTAAAAATCCTTCTCGTTATTGCCAGACGGATTGAGGATAAAGACAGGGAAGATTTCGAGAAAAGAAAATATTAGAACATCTATTACTTAAAATAAAATAGAGATGAAAAATGCCGGCATTTGTTTGATAATGGCATTTATTGTTGCTTTTTTTGCCTGTAAAGAATACCCTGAGAGAAATAAAGCAAGTATGAAAACAAGGAATAATCTCTACTTCCATGACAGGGAATTACTGGAAAACCATATTGAAATATTAGAATTAAAAAAAGGTGAAAGTGCCCTGATAATAGTCCCTGCCTGGCAGGGCCGGGTTATGACCAGCACCTGCGAAGGTGATAATGGATTATCTTTTGGATGGATTAACCATGAACTTATAAGTTCAGGTAACAAACTTAAACATATGAATCCATACGGCGGTGAAGAAAGACTGTGGCTCGGACCCGAAGGTGGTCAGTATGCCCTGTTTTTCAAAACGGGTGATCCCTTTGAGTATGAATACTGGCAAACCCCTCCTGTAATGGATACCGAAAGCTTTGAACCGGAAGGGAGAACAGATACAAAAGCCTTATTCTCAAAAAAAGGAAAACTCACAAATTATTCCGGTACCGTGTTTGACTTTAGAATCACCAGGATTATACACCTGCTTGATCCGGGTGAGATTGAAGCTCTGGCAAATGCAGGATTAACAGATGTACAGGCAGTTGCCTACAAATCGGATAATATTATTGAAAATACCGGCACGAACAGCTGGACAAAAGATAAGGGCCTTCCATCCATATGGATGCTCGGCATGTTTAAACCCTCGCCTTCTGCTGTAGTGTTAATACCGGTGATAGAAGGAAAAATTGATGAATACGGGCCCGTGGTCAATGATAACTATTTTGGCAGCATCCCGGGAGACAGGCTAAAAATAAAAGATAATATTATCTATTTTAAAGCCGACGGTAAAGAAAGAGGTAAAATAGGAATCCCGCCAATGAGATCAAAAGGCATTATGGGTAGCTATGACCCTGAAAATAAGGCTCTGACTCTGCTTTTGACCGACATCCCGGACCAGGGATCCGTATTTGTCAATTCAGCCTGGAAATTCCAGGATGAGCCCTATTCGGGTGATGCACTCAATTCGTACAATGACGGCCCGCTGGATGATGGTTCCGTTATGGGTCCCTTTTACGAACTTGAAACCTCATCCCCTGCACTTTCGTTGAGGCCGGGGGAAAAATATAAGCATAGTCAGACAACAATTCATCTCAGGGGTCAGGAAGAACAATTGGATGCAATTTGTGAGAAAGTATTTGGCATAAGCCTTGAAAACATAAAAACCATCTTCCAGTACTGATTAGATGCCTTACGGGATAACTATTAAGTGGAGAGCACTATAAAAACATTTGTTAATGTTCATAAAGAAAATTATTCTACTGCCGGCATTGATCCTGATATCTATTGTTTCTGTTGCTCAGGATCATAATTATATACAATATGTAAACCCCTTCATTGGAACACAGAGGATGGGGCACACATATCCCGGTGCCACAGTTCCTTTCGGGATGGTGCAGCTCAGTCCTGATACTGATACCATACCATATGAAGACAATGGGGAATACAACCGGAAAGTTTATGAATACTGTGCAGGTTACCAGTACGAAGACCCTACTATTGTAGGCTTCAGCCATACACATTTCAGCGGAACCGGACATTCCGACCTGGGTGACATACTGATCATGCCGACCCACGGGATGCTCCTCCTCAACCCGGGTACGGAGTCAGGACCGGACAAAGGCTACCGCTCACGCTACTCTCATGACCGGGAATATGCTGAGCCTAACTACTACAGTGTTGATTTGCTCGATTATGATATCAGGGCTGAACTCACAACCAGCACCAGGGTGGGCTTTCACCGGTATACCTTCCCCAACGCAGATCAGGCTCATATAATCCTTGATATGATGCATGGTATCTATAATTATGATGATAAAAATGTCTGGACTTTTATAAGGGTGGAAAATGATACCCTGGTGACGGGTTACAGGCAGACAAACGGATGGGCCCGTACGCGTACAGTATATTTTGCCATGTCTTTCAGCAAGCCTTTCAAATCATACGGTCATGAGAAACAGGATAACTATGTCTATAAGGGCTTCTATAAAAAATTCAACGAAAAGGAGAATTTCCCGGAGATGGCGGGAAGGCAGCTAAGGGCATATTTTAATTTTGACGTTGAAGCGGGTGAAAAGATAATGATAAAAGTGGCACTGTCGCCGGTAAGCACAGAAGGGGCAATTAACAATATGGTGGAGGAAATACCTCACTGGGATTTTGAAAAGACAAAAAGAGCAGGACAGGAATTATGGAATGACGAACTGTCAAAAATCAGGATTGAAACGACAAGACCTGATGATAAGATTGTTTTCTATACTGCTCTTTACCATACCTTCTTGAGTCCCATTGTCTATATGGATGTAGATGGAAGGTACAGGGGCATAGACCAGCACATTCACCAGGCAGAAGGCTTTACCAATTATACAATATTTTCACTATGGGACACCTACAGGGCCCTCCACCCCTTCTTCAATATTGTCCGGCCCTCCGGGAGCAGGGACATGGTCGAATCAATGCTTACCCACTTCGATCAGAGTGTGCATCCCATGCTGCCTGTATGGTCGCATTATGCAAATGAGAACTGGTGTATGATTGGTTATCATAGCGTTTCTGTGATAGCTGATGCCATAGCCAAGGGGGTCTGGACAGGTGATATTGACAGGGCCCTGGATGCTTGCGTGAGAACAGCGTCATATGGAAAATACGACGGCCTGGAATATTATATGGAAAAGGAATATGTGCCGGAGGACAAGAACGACTATTCTGTCAGTAAGACCCTTGAGTATGCCTATGATGACTGGTGCATACAGAAGATAGCAGATAAAGCCGGGAATGAAGCTATTGCTAATTTATTCTCCCGGAGAGCGGCATCGTACCGGAATGTATATAATCCGGAAAGCGGCTTTATGCATCCCAGGCTGTCAGACGGCACTTTCAGGGAAGAATTTGATCCGCTCAACACTTACGGCCAGGGCTTTATTGAGGGCAATGCCTGGAACTATGGACTATATGTACCACATGATATACCTGAAATGATTAAAATGATGGGGGGAAAAGCCCGCTTTGCAGCAATGCTGGACTCACTGTTTAAAGCAGAGCTGGGTGATGAACATATTGAACATAACGAGGATATAACAAGGGATGGTATAATTGGAATGTATGTGCACGGCAATGAGCCGGGACATCATATACCCTATCTGTACAACTGGACGGACAAGCCGGGGAAAACACAGGAACGTGTCAGGATGATAATGGAAACCATGTATTCGAATGAAACAAACGGACTGTGTGGCAATGACGACTGCGGTCAGATGTCGGCATGGTATATATTCAGTGCACTTGGCTTCTATCCGGTCTGCCCCGGGAGCGATCAGTATTCACTGGGCAGCCCGCTGGTGAAAGAAGCTGAAGTTCTACTGGAAAATGGTGAAACGTTTAAGATCAGAACCGTAAACCAGTCTGAAGAAAATGTTTATGTCGGTAAAGTCACCCTGAACGGTAAAAAGCTAAAGCGTCTTTACATCACTCATTCGGAAATAATATCAGGTGGCGAAATGGTATATTATATGAAGGAAAGATAGAATTTATCTTTATCCCGGGAGTTCAGCATTTCGCATCTCATCTCTCACCTGTCTCCCAGCGCCTTAATTTTGAACCTGTCCAGTTCCGCCGGCACATGGGCTGCTTTCATTATGGAATCCATCCCGGCTACAATTCCAGGGTAATCAGCGGCAATATTATCAGACTCTGCAGGGTCGGTTTCAAGGTTGTACAATTCAATCTCCATATTGCCATTGAAAATATTTTTACGCAAGGCCTTCCATTTACCCATCCTGACAGCCTGCTGTCCCTGGTAAGCCGGGAATTCCCAGTAAAGGTAATCATGTTCCTCCTGTTCATCCTTTCCCGTCAGGACCGGGAGAAAGCTTATTCCGTCAATATCATCGGGTACTTCAGCACCGGAAATAGCTGCCACGGTTGGCAGCACATCCCAGAAAGCTGATATATGGTCAGTAACAGAACCGGGTCTTACTTTCCCGGGCCAGCTGGCAATCATTGGAACCCTTATGCCACCTTCATAAACACGGCCTTTCACACGGCCGGCATCTTCACTGAAGGGCCCGGCGCTGTTGAACCAGGGTGAATCGGTGCCTCCTGTATAGGAAGGTCCGTTATCGCTGGTGAATATTACCAGGGTATTATCATATATTCCAAGGTCCTTGAGCTCTTGTATGAGTAATCCAACCTGCTCATCAAGATAGGATACCATACCGGCATATGCAGCATGGGGATATCGTTGAGGAAAGTAACCCGCATTGCCGGTGTAAGGCTCTTCGTCACCGAATTTTTCAACGTAGTAATCCACCCATTCCGGTGGTGCCTGCAAAGCAAGGTGGGGTATCGGTGTGGCCCAGTAGAGAAAGAAAGGCTTATCCTTATTCTCTCTTATGAAATTTGTAATTTCCTCAAACATCAGATCCGGTGAGTACACATCCAGCCAGAAATCTCTGTAACCTGACTCATCATAGGGATCGGCTCCTTCCGGTAATCCTGTATGTGGAGGTATTGTATCATTTCCCGTAAGAACCCTTTCCGTATTTTTCCACAGGTGAACAGGATTATAGGTATGAGCCTGTCGCTGGCAGTTATAACCAAAAAAGAAGTCAAAACCCTGTTTATTCGGTATTCCACTGCTTCCCGGAGCACCGAGTCCCCACTTCCCAACTATGGCCGTCTTATATCCGGCCGCCTGCAACAGTTTCCCTATGGTTACCGTAGTCTCAGGCATGGGATATTGTCCTTCAAGCCCAGGATTCCTGATCATCTCCCTGTAGTCCCAGACATTACCCCTTTCAGACCATTCATGGTTTCCTCTAATAAAAGCATGACCGGAATGTTTCCCCGTAAGAAGCACGCACCGGGATGGAGCACATACGGGAGAACCTGAATAATGCTGTGTAAATATAATCCCCGATTCTGCCAGCTTGTCGATTGCAGGTGTTTCTATTTTCTCCTGCCCGTAGCAGCCCAGCTCACCATAACCCAGGTCATCAGCCAGGATATAGATTATGTTGGGTTTGGAGGGTTCTGTACTGTCGTTCCTGCATGATAATATTACAAGAGCAAACAGAATTATTACAATAAATGAAAGATACTTCATACGCTCCCTGTTTGAAATTGGGATCTTAATTCAGGAAACCCAGGTTTCTCAGAAAGGGTGTTCTTTCGGGCTCTCTGCCCCTGAAATTGACATACATTTCCATGGCGTCCATAGTACCGTTTTTCTCGAGTATATTCTCCCTGAATGACTGAGCTGTTTCCCTGTCGAATATACCCTTCTCCCTGAAGGCCTCATATGCATCATGGTCAAGAACGGCTGCCCAGTCATATGAATAATAACCTGAGGCATATCCTCCAACTATATGCAGGAAGTATGTACTCCTGTACCGCGGTTCAATTTCCGGTATGAGACCTATCTCATCCATTGTTTTCCGCTCAAATTGCGGGACGTTTACTTCAGTTTCTGAATCAATAGTATGATAGGCCATATCGAGGTAGCAGGCAGCAAGATATTCACCTTTGGCAAAGCCCTGGTTAAAGAAGCTGCTGTTCCTTATCTTCTCTATCAGTTCATCTGGTATTGGTTCGCCCGTTTCGTAGTGCAGTGCGTATGATTTCAGCATTTCCGGTTCAGTCACCCAGTGTTCCATTATCTGGCTGGGCAGTTCCACGAAATCCCATGCAATGTATTCATAACCATATGTTTTTGTTGAGAACAGCGCGTCTAGTGCATGCCCGAACTCATGGAAGAGGGTGGTAACCTCATCCAGTGACAGCAGGGATGGTTTATCACCGCTTGGCCGGGTGAAGTTCATTACCATTGTCACCACCGGTGTAATTTTCTTGCCGTCTTCAATCTTATGATCCCTGTACGATCCGCACCATGCTCCCTGGTTCTTACTCCCGCGAGGATGAAAATCAAGGTATAGGACTCCCAGGTGTTCCCCGTTTTCTTCTTTTACTTCATAGGCGACAGCCTCTTCGTGTGGTTTTGGGATATCTTTTATTTCCGTAAAAGTTATTCCGTACAGTTTACCGGCAAGTGAAAAAGCGCCCTGTCTAACATTTTCAAGTTTAAAATAGGGTCTCAGTTCATTATCGTCGAGGTCATATTTTTCCTTGCGCAGTTTCTCGGCATAATACCACCAGTCACTCGACTGTATATCAATACCGTCACCTTCCCTGTCGGCTATTGCCTGCATTTCATCGAGGTCATTTTTCGCGGCAGGCATGGCAGCTGACCAGAGCGTATTGAGCAGGTCATATACATTAGCAGGTTCTTTTGCCATTCTCGGTTCAAGCACAAGGTGGGAGTGGGTCTCATAGCCCAGGAGCCTGGCCCTGTCGGCTCTTATTTCCATCATCTCTGCCAGTATTTCCTTGTTATCATAATCGTTATCATTATTGCCCCTGTTTAGATATGCATTATATAACCTCTCCCTGAGTTTGGGTTTTTTTGAATATTGCAGGAAGGGCAACATGCTGGGTTTCTGTGTGGTAAACACCCATTTACCGTCAAGGCCCCTGGCTGCAGCTTCTTCGGCTGCACTGTTAATTACCGATTCGGGCAGGCCTTCAAGATCTTCTTCCTTGCTTATTTCAAGTACATAATTATTGGTCTCCGCAAGCACATTCTGATTAAATTCAACCCGGAGCACAGACAATCTCTGGTTCATTTCCTTCAGCTTCTCTTTCTGTTCCGGTTCCAGGGCAGCGCCTTCTCTCACCAGTTCCTTATAAATATTCTCCAGAAGGAACTTCTCCTCATCATTGAGATCAAATTTTTCCATATTATTATATACAGTCTCCACCCTTTCGAAAAATCTTGGATCGAGACTTATTTCATCGCTGTGCCCGGCAAGCCTGGGTGATATTTCCATCTGCACTTCCTGCAGTTCAGGACTTGTATTTGCATCGCTCAGGCCAAAAAAGGTATATGCAACCTTATTAAGGAGTTTGCCTGTATTATCCATTGCAACAATGGTATTCTGAAATGTTGCTTCCTCATCGCTGCTGAGAATGGCTTCCACCTCTTTCTTATGTTCTTCCATACCTTTCTCAAAGGCAGGGATAAAATGTTCAACCCTTATTTCATCGAAAGGCGGAACCCCGAACGGAGTTTTATATTCTGAAAAGAAAGGATTATCCTTTTCTGTACTTTTCAGATCCTGCTTGCACGATACCATAGCCAGGGGCAGGATAAATAATAATATCAATAATTTTTTCACGGCAAATATAATTTTTAGTTAATGGTAATTGAATTACAAAATAATAAAGAATTAAACAAATTCCACCATCCCGGTATAATTATCTTTTATAATTAACATGACGTTCACAAAAGAATTAATATTTTGTAGATTTGCAGATCGATTCTGGAGAGATGCCGGAGTGGTCGAACGGGGCGGTCTCGAAAACCGTTGTCCCGAGGAATCGGGACCGAGGGTTCGAACCCCTCTCTCTCCGCCAGGGCATTTGCAGATATAAACCCGCGCCCAGCGCGGGTTTATGGTTCCGGGCTCAGGGATCCCTGCTGAACGAAGTGAAGGAGTAATCCCGGTGTGGAAGGCGAAGCTACCCTATTTTGTCTTTTCCCTTTTAACTCTTATCTTTTAGATATGAAAATCCGAGCGGCAACAGAAAAAGACCTGGAAGCAATCAACAACATCTATAACCAGGTAATACCCTATGAAATGTCCACAGCCGACATGGTTCCCTTCACCATGGAAGAGCGTCTGCAGTGGTATAAGGCATATGACAGGTCAAGCTACCCTGTTTTTGTTGCAGACACAGGTGATGAAATGGCCGGTTATTTTTCATTCAGTCCTTATCGCCCGCGCCGTATGGCAATGAGGTATACAGCCGAAATAAGCTACTTTATTGATGAGAATTACAGGGGAAGAGGAACAGGCAGCGCACTGATGGAACACGCCATTAACAAAGCCCCGGAATATAAATTCAAAACATTGATAGCCATTCTCCTTGCCCACAATGAGGCCAGCATCAGGCTACTGGAAAAATTTGGTTTCCGGGAATGGGGCAGAATGCCCGGGGTAGCCGATTTTAACGGCAAGGAAAGGGATCATCTTTATTATGGAATAAGGTTAAGAATGGGTTAACAATGGTTTTATTACAAAAAGATCAGGTTACAGGCAATAATTAAAAGGTCTTATATCCATATCTTCAGCTGCTCGCCCGGAAGATGCTCATCTTCAAGATTAGAAATTGATACCCCAAGCAATCGCACTCTCTTCCTCTTAAAATATATCTGCTCCCTCAGTCTTTGCATTGTTGAGTGCAAAACACTAAAGCTGTCAATCTGCCTGTCCAGTGTATAACTCTTTGTAATCTGCCTGAAATCGTCAAATTTAACTTTCACAGTTAAGGTTTTCCCCCTTTTATCTTGTTTTTCGACCCTGGCCCACAGCTCTTTTTCAAGTTTGTATAATTCTGCTATTATCTCAAAATCCGTTGTCAGGTCCTTTTCAAAAGTCAGCTCCGCCCCTATAGATTTCCTTATCCTGCCAGCTTCAACTTTCCTGTTGTCAATACCCCTGGCTATATCATAAAAGAACATTCCGGCCTTCCCAAAATTCCTTTCAAGGAAGGAGAGATCAGCCCGCCGGAGGTCAGTTCCCGTATGTATACCGAAACGATGCATCTTTTCTGCTGTCACCTTACCTATCCCAAAAAAACGCTCAATTGGAAGGCTACAGATAAATTGGTCAATATCTGACGGATAGATAATATACAGGCCATCGGGCTTATTAACATCTGATGATAATTTTGCCAGGAACTTATTTACCGAAATACCTGCTGAACAGCCAAGACCTGTCTTATCCCTGATTTCTTTCTTAATATTCCTGGCAATGGCTGTGGCAGCATCCAGATTGGCAGCAGTCATACTCACATCCAGGAAGGCTTCATCAATTGACAGAGCTTCAACAAGCGGGCTGTAGTTATGAAAAATATCAAAAATGATCGATGATACTTCCCTATATCTGTACATCCTGTGCTTAGTAAACACAAGACCGGGACACAATCTCTTTGCCGTAATACTGGGCATGGCCGATCTGATACCGTACTTACGCGCCTCATAGCTGGCTGCTGCAACAACACCACGGGATGAATCTGATCCTACCACCACCGGCCTGCCTTTCAATTCTGGCCTGTCTTTTTGCTCAATTGAAGCAAAAAAAGCATCCATATCAATATGCAGTATTTTCCTGTCCATAATATGACTTATACGAGCTGTAAATTTATAAAAAGAGAGTCAACTTGCTTTGAAAAGTGCAATATCTTAACCATAATTGCATGTTATACTATTACCATTGATTTGATTCCGCAAAAAAAAATATCGCATCGTGCCTTTGTGATTATACTGGGGAAACACAGGTTATGGGGTTCTGTTTTCCTTCCGTGGATTGTGGAGAAGGAAGAAGGAAATGAGTACTACAGCCCCCTTGAATGCCTTTCACCATACGCCTCACCCGGCATCATGGATGAACTGACGGAAGCCGAAACTGAACTGACAGAACTTATTAACAGCTATTCGAACCGTTATCTTTTCCGCCTTTTTTCACGTGAAAAGACAGTGGTGGAATTTACAGAAAAAATAAGCGGGGAAAGATTTGAAAAACATGTTAAGCCATATATTGAACGAAAACTCTATAAATGCTTTAATATTATTAATGAATACTCAATACCTGTTTACCGGCAAAAAACAGGCACAAGCAATCTTCACCCGGAGGATCTCCTGAATATTTGCGGAAAAAGTATTAAGCCCCTCTTCACCTTTGAAAAGGGAAGTGAAGAAAGTAAATACATCCTGGAATTATACATTAACGGAGGGAAGATTGATCTCCTTAACAGTGAAATTGAGATCCTTTGTAATTATCCCTGCCTTATAAGACATAATGATAAGATAATACCGGTTGATGAGATTGAAGGCTCCAAGCTCATGCCCTTCCTGCTAAAAAAAGAAGTAAGAATACCGGGGAACCATAACAAAAAATATTTCTCCGGCTTTGTAAGGAAGCTCGTGAACAATCACAATGTGAGGGCACTTGGTTTTGAAATAATCAATATCATCCCGGAACGCTCAGCCGCATTGTATCTTGAAAAAGGTATAAGAAATATAGCTGCTCTCATTCTTAAATTTGAATATGAAGGGAAAACAATATTTCATAATGAACCGGCTAATGCCTTCACAATTTTTGAAGAAGAACCCGGCCTCACAGTTATACAAGGCAATTTCAAGACTGCAATCTGAACACAAACTTGTTCTCACAGGGACTCCCGTGGAAAATTCCCTGACCGATCTGTGGACACAGCTTAATTTCGTTAATAAGGGCTTATTGGGTAGCCTTGCTTATTTCAACAGGCAATTTGCCCGGCCTATCGAAAAAGACCAGTCGGAAGAACGTGAAGAAAGATTGACAAAATTAATAAAGCCATTTATATTAAGGAGGACTAAAGAGGAAGTAACACATGACCTGCCACCTGTAGTTGAAAACATGGTTTACTGTAACATGAGTGAAGACCAGCACAGGAAATATGAAGAGGAAAAATCAGTTGTCAGGAATTCAATACTCGAAACAGTTGAAAAAACCGGTGAAGAAAAATCGGCTATTATAGTCTTGCAGGGACTGATGAAGCTCAGACAGATATCCAATCATCCCGTTCTCGCCGATCCAGACTACAGTTCCGATTCAGGCAAATTTGAAAATGTACTGCACGATATTGAGTCTGTAATTTCCGAGGGTCATAAGATTCTTGCCTTTTCATCATTCGTCAGGCACCTTGATCTTTACGCCAGGGAATTTGATTCAGCAGGATTGCAATACTCCTTTCTTACCGGCCGCAGTAACAAAAGGGGGGATATAGTTAATGACTTCCAGTCTGATAAAGGCATAAATATTTTCCTTATTTCTCTTAAGGCAGGGGGGCTGGGTCTTAACCTGACCGCAGCCGATTATGTTTTTATCCTCGATCCCTGGTGGAACCCCTCGGCCGAACTGCAGGCACTGAGCAGAGCCCACAGGATAGGGCAGAAAAAAAATGTATTTGTTAAAAGATATATTACTTCGAACAGTATAGAGGAAAAAATTGTAAAATTGCAAGAAAAGAAATCCCGCCTTGCTGAAACTTTCATCTCCACGAATAATCCCTTAAGGGAAATGGAAATTAAGGATATACTCGAACTGATAGGCTGATCGTTATTATGTATATTTACATGCTGAAAACAAAAACATAATTTTATGATTGACTATACCCAACACCCCCTGAATAAAAAATACGACCTTGATACAGCTCTTGGTTCAATATGGGAATTCTATAAGAAATGGTTTGGCAGCCTGATGCTTATAACATTTGTCTTTTCGCTTATCACTTCATATCTGACCGGAAAGATTAACATCTCGGAAATTTATTCGGTAACTGACCCTGAGGAGATGATTGCTATTGTGAAATCCATGATGGGACCCTATTCACTCATCTTACTCTTCACTTTTACCTTTACCCTGATATTACAGTACTATATCATAAGAAAGCCGCTTGATCCTGACGCTACAGTATTTTCCATTGGCACAACAGGAATTGTCAAATTTTTTCTGCCTCTCCTCCTGCTGGACATTATTCTTGCTGTATTTGCCATGTTTGCCTTAACCCTGGGTATTTTCCTCTTCTTTATCGGGGCCCTGTTCTCCACTGTCTATGTAGTAATGATTTATGCATTCATAGCTCCGGTCCTCATGATTGAAGACAGGGGCCTTGGTGAGACCATCACTGCCACCATCAGGCTCGCACATAAACGTTTCTGGCCTAATATTGGATGGGTAGCTGTATTTATAATTCTTATTATGGTTATCTCTTTTATTCTCAGTGCCATAATCATGATACCCTACGGAGGGAGTTTCTTCAGGACAATTATGAACCCGGAGAATGCAAGCGAAATACTTGACATTACGAGCAAACCTTCCTTTATAATACTCAATGCCATTATTAATGCCCTGACCATGCCCTTATTCCCCTTATTCAGCCTTGTTCTTTATTTTAATGCCCGGTCGGATAACACTGGCGAGGTAATCAGGGAGAGAACTGAAGAAGATAAAGGAGGGCCTGTTAAAATAGAAGATCTTTATTCTGGTTCGGGAAATAGCAGGAAAAAAGGCCTTGATAAAAAAGATGATGCGGCTCCTCCTACGATTGAAGATCTAATGCCTTAGTCAATAAATAAAGTAATAAATAATCAAAACGTCCTGTAATTATGAAGGTACTTGCAATAAACGGCAGTCCGCGTAAAAAAGGTAATACCGAGCTCCTTCTGAGGGAAGCAATGAAGGTACTGGAAGAGCATGGCATAGATACCGAGTTAATCAAGATTGGCGGTAAAAAAATAAAACCCTGTACCGCCTGCATGAAATGCAAGAAAGAAAAGGATGGCCAGTGTCATATAAGCAATAAGTTGCTCAACGAAATACTGGTAAAGATGACTAAGGCTGATGGTCTTCTTATCGGGTCGCCCGTATATTTTTCAGATATCACGCCAGAAACGAAAGCCCTGCTTGATGTAGCCGGGTATGCGCTACGGGCTGCCGGCAATCCCCTGAAAAGAAAAGCCGGTGCTGCTGTAATAGCTGTCAGACGTGCAGGAGCCATACATTCCTTCGACAGTATTAACCACTTCTTTCTCATTAATGAAATGATTATACCCGGGTCCTCTTACTGGAACATAGGTATAGGGAGGGAAAAAGGAGATGTATTAAATGACGAGGAAGGTCTGAAAACGATGAGAACACTAGGTGAGAATATGGCCTGGCTGATTAAAAAGACTAAAGGGTGAAGGCTCAAGACAAAAAGGGGGGAAAAAAGCAGAGACGCCCGGATTGGGCGTCTCTGCTTTTTTTTAACCGCTTATTGCTTTAATGCTAATACCGCACCCTCTCTACATAATGAGTATGCAGTAATTCATGTGCCTTATGACCGTTTGGTTTCTCCAGGAAGTCTTCATACAGTTTTTTAACTTCAGGATTGTCATGTGATTTCCTTATAGGCATACTCAAATCCTCGGCATATATGGCATCTATCCTTTGCTGGCGTATTGTCATATTTGTGGGTATGGGTTGTCCGCCACCTCCGATACATCCACCCGGGCATGCCATTATTTCAACAAAGTGATAATCCGCTTCTCCCTTACTTATGGCAGTCATCACCTTGTTGGCATTGGTAAGCCCGTGAGCTATTGCCACTTTCAGTTCCACTCCTTCCAGGAAACTCCACTCTTTTAGACATCCCTCTATTTTCAGGCTTGCCTCCTTCACTCCTTCCATTCCCCTGGCCGGTATAATATTGAGGTTATCAAAGGGTACGGGCTTGCCCGTAACAATTTCATAAGCCGTTCGGATGGCTGCTTCCATAACACCACCGGTGGCTCCAAAAATAGCTCCAGCACCGGTTGAATCACCCATAATTGAATCATAATTTGATGGTTCAAGCATCCTGAAATCAATACCGGCCTGCTTGATCATCATTGCAAATTCTCTTGTTGTGAGTACATAGTCTACATCCTTGTAACCGCTATCCCTCATTTCCGGCCTGTTTGCTTCATACTTTTTGGCAGTACACGGCATTATCGAGACTGAGACGATTTTTTCAGGACTGACACCTATGTTTTGTGCATAGTAAGTTTTTGCCAGGGCCCCGAACATTTGCTGTGGGGACTTACAGGTTGAAAGATTCTTCAGCATCTCCGGAAACTTGTGCTCAATAAATTTTATCCATCCCGGTGAACATGAAGTATACATGGGAAGAACTGCATCCTTATCTTTTTCAACCAATGCCTTCCTGAGCCTGGTCAGAAGCTCTGTACCTTCTTCAATAATGGTAAGGTCAGCCGTGAAATCCGTATCTAGTACCGAATCAAAACCGAGCTGTTTAAGGGCTGTAACCATCTTACCTGTTACCCTTTCCCCCGGATCATATCCCAGGTCTTCTCCAATGCTCACCCTTACAGCAGGGGCTGTTTGCACAACAACATATTTTTCAGGATCATATATTGCGTCCCATACAAAATCTATATAATTTTTCTCTGTAAGAGCTCCGGTCGGGCAACGGTTAACACATTGTCCGCAATTTGTACATACAACGTGGCTTATTGGTCTGTCATGGAAAGTTGATATTTTCATATCAGAACCTTTTCCGCTCACAGCTATTGCCGAAACCTTCTGCAACTCACTGCAGGTGCGTACGCAACGCTGACAACGTATACATTTACTGTCGTCCTTGATAATGGCACAGCTGGCATCATCAATCAGGCGTTCATGATCACCGACGATATCAAGAAACAGATGATCACCAAAAGAAAACTCATTGGCAAGGGTCTGCAGCTCACAATTCTGGTTTCTGTAACATTTGGTGCAATCGGCCCTGTGTTCTGACAGAAGCAGTTCGATCACGTGTTTCCTGGCATTACGTACCTTCATCGAATTGGTTAATATCTCCATTCCTTCCTGTACAGGCTGAGCACATGCAGCGGCAAGAACCTTTGCCCCCTTTTGCTCCACAACACAGACCCGGCAGTTACCTGCAACGCAAAGGTCGTCATGGTTACAAAGGGTGGGGATATGAATATTCAATTTCTTTGCAGCCTGCAATATGGTTGATCCTTCAGGTACCGATACAGGCTGGTTATTTATTTTCAGGTTTACCATTTTATCTTTTTTCATTTTTCTGTCTTCTTTAGTAGATGATTTCCTCTCTGAAGTTTTCAACGATTGAATTAAATGCATTGCCTACTGACTGGCCGAGTCCGCATTTGGATGCTATTTTCATCGTAGCCGCCAGTTTAACCAGTTCATTCAGATAAGTCGATTTTGATTCTCCCCTCTTTACGCTCTCCACACCTTTGAGCAGTTGCTGACAACCGACACGGCAGGGTGTACACTGCCCGCATGATTCTTCTGCAAAGAAATCAAGGTAATTATGCAGGACATGATACATTGATCGCGAACTGTTGAACAGCTTCATTGATCCTCCTGTGGGAACTCCTTCAAAGCCGATCACAGTGCTTGCAAACAATTTTCTCGGTACACAGAAGCCTGCAGCTCCTCCGACCTGCACTGCCTTGGTGTCGCCATCACCAAATTCATTTACAAACTCCAGCAGTGACATCCCCAGCTCCAGTTCGTAAATGCCCGGGATGGGTGTGTCGCCCGATACTGAGAATACTTTGGCGCCGGTTGAAAACCTGGTGCCTAAGAGCTTATATTTCTCAGCACCATACTTGAGAATAATTACAGAATTGACAAGTGTTTCCACATTATTTACTACCGTAGGTTTCCCAAACAGTCCACTGGCAGTAGGATAGGGAGGTTTGTTCCTTGGTTCACCCCTCTTGCCTTCTATCGACTCAAACATGGCGCTTTCTTCACCACAGATATAAGCCCCGCTGCCAAGTCTGAAATCAATTTCAAAATCGTAACATATTTCATTGATCATCTTATGAAAGCCGTCCAGTTCCATCCTTAATTGCGGGAGGAGGAATTTATATTCACCCCTCAGGTAAATGATCCCTTTTTTTGCCCCTACTGCCCTGCCGGCAATAGCCATCCCGGTGTATACCTTGTAAGCTACCCTGTCAAGAATCTCACGGTCTTTGAAAGTCCCTGGTTCACCCTCATCAGCGTTACAAACTATATATTTTGTCCTGTTCTTCTCTTCTGCACATAACTTCCACTTCATTCCTGTAGGAAAGCCTGCTCCTCCCCTGCCCTTGAGACCTGATTCAAGCATCTCATTTATGATATCTTCAGGAGACATATCGCACGCCTTGGTCAGTACTTCCCGTGGATTAATGTGTTCAAATATCAGATCAACTTTACTTATTTTCTTGGTTTTCATTATCAAGTCCTCTTATTTATGCATGTAATCTTTAATAATCTTAACAATCTTCTCCCTGTTCAGCTCTGTATAGGGAACATCATTAATAAGCATAGCCGGCGCTTTATGGCACCAGCCCATGCAATTGGTTTCCAGGAGTGTAAACAAACCGCTCGAGGTTGTCTCCCCAACCTTTATTTTCAAGATATCCTCCAGGGTCTCAATAACTTCGTGTTTGCCTTTCATGGCGCATGTTATGGTTTTGCATACCCTGATTACATATTTGCCCCTTGGCTCTGTATCAAGAAAAGAATAAAAAGAAGCGGTACCATATACCTCTGCGGCGGATATGTCAAGCTCTTTGGCTACCTCAACCATGGCATCATCGCTGAGATAATTGTGTTGCTCAACAATGCCCTGCAGGATGGGCATAAGGCTTTCTCTGCGGCGACCGTGTGTTTCAACCAGATCCTTCACCAGATTATCAGTTTGATACATATTTAAAAATGTTTTTTTAGTAATTATATATTTAACTTTCAGAGGGGCTAAAAATAGTACAGCGCGGGCGCACAAAAACTGGGAAAAATCATGTTTTGGTAATTTAGAATTGTTCTAAAGAATTTTATTCCTTCAGGTCACTGGCTGTATTATTCATCAGGGGGGATTCATTAAATCGAAACAGGCGATACTTATTTTGAAATATACCTGAATGTTACTGTCCTAAACTGAAGTTTCGGTTACATTTATGATATTTGCTGTATTAAACGCATTGAATTATATTTATACGTGGCAGTAAAAAATGTTATTATAGCACAATCAGGCGGTCCGTCACCGGTAATAAATAATACACTTAAAGGTATTATTGAAACCTGCTTGCAGGACAGCTCCACATTTGGAACCATATACGGGGGATGGCATGGTATTGAGGGCATTCTTAAAGAAGACTTGCTGAATATTTCAAGCCAGGATAAAAGGGAGATTGAACTTTTGAAAACCACACCCGCTGCCGGCAGCATTGGGACCTGCAGGTATAAACTTAAAGACGGGCAAAATAAGGACCTTGACCGTATTATTCAGGTTTTCCGCGCCCATAATATAGGTTATTTCTTCTATATTGGGGGTAATGATTCGCAGCATACAATTATGAAGGTAAGTGAAAAATGCAATGAATACGGGCTTGAAACCATATCGGTGGGCGTACCCAAAACGATCGACAATGATCTGGGCGACAGTGAATTCAAACTGATAGACCATACCCCCGGGTACGGTTCCGTTGCCAGGTACTGGGCTCACAATATTCAGAATCTTAACGAGGAAAACAGGGGCTCCTCTCCTGCTGACCCCGTGATAGTGGTACAGGTAATGGGAAGAAAGACAGGTTTCATACCAGCTGCTGCAAGGCTTGCAGATCCCAACAGGGAATTTCCGCTTCAGATTTACATGGCCGAATCAACTGTTTCTTTACCCGAAATGGCTGAAAACGTAAATAAATACCTGCTTGAATACGGCCGGTGCATTGTTGTTGTCAGCGAAGGCTTTCATGCGGGTGACCTTGGCGAACTCAGGGACGCCTTCGGACATTCAGAATACGGAGCCTCCAGGATGAGTGTCCAGCAGGTGGTGATAAACTACCTGAACAGTGCAGGGCTTAAAGCAAGAGGAGCTGCCAGGGGGCAGGTTCCCGGTACCGATCAGCGGCATTCAATGATTTATGCATCAGGTGTCGACCTTGAAGAAGCCGGTATGGTGGGGAAAAAAGCTGTTGAGATAGCCCGAGCTGGCGAAAATGGCTGGATGGCAACACTGCTCCGATCCACCGGACCCGCTTATGAGATCATATATGATAAGGTGAAGCTTAAGGACGTAGCACTGTCTGAAAGAAACTTCCCTGAACACTGGATAAGTGATAAGAGATACGATGTAACTGATAAGTTTATTAATTATGCCAGTCCCCTGATAGGAGATGAATGGATTCGTATTCCCCTGAGCAATGGGATCCAGCGGTTCACACGTTTCAAGCCGCTTTTTGCGGAAAAGAAACTTGAAAAATATATACCGGAGGCTTATTAAAATGGACAACTATCAATTATTGAAAGATTTAAAACCCTGTAAAGAGTTTTTTACCGGAATTGATTCGGATGGCTGTGTGTTTGATACAATGGAAATCAAACAAAAAGAGTTTTTTATTCCCTGCGGGATAAAATATTTTAACCTGTTTCCAATTTCAGGAACTGTAAGGGAAACATGGGAGTTTGTAAACCTTTATTCCGTTTACAGGGGATTGAACAGGTTTCCTGCCCTTGTGAAAGTTTTTGAATTGCTTGGGCAAAGAAAAGAAGTGAAGGAAGCAGGAGTTGAGCTGCCTGAAATGGAAACATTAAAAGAATGGATCAAGGGTGAGACCAGGCTTGGAAATGAATCGCTAAGAAATTACTGTAAAAAAAATACGGATCCTTCCCTGCATACTGTTCTTGAATGGTCAGAAGAAATAAATAAGGATATCAGCAAATGGCTGAAGGCAATAAGTCCGTTCAGGAATGCCCCGGAATGTATACGGAAGATAAGCCACGATGCCGATTGTATTGTAGTGTCACAGACCCCGCTTGAAGCACTTGAAAGAGAATGGAAAGAACATGGTATTGATAGATTTGTAAGGTTTATAGCAGGGCAGGAACACGGCACAAAAACTGAACATATTGCCCTGGGTGCTAAAGGCAAATACCCCGATGACAGTATCCTTGTTATAGGAGATGCCCCGGGAGACATGAAAGCGGCGATGGATAATAATGTGCTATTTTACCCTGTGATCCCCGGGAAAGAAGTGGTATCATGGGGCAGGCTAAAAAACGAAGCATTTGACAGGTTCCTGTCCGGATCATTCAGGGGCGTGTACCAGGCAAGGCTGCTGAAGGAATTTAAAAAAGCCCTCCCTGAAACACCGCAATGGGAAAGATAATAAATCAAAACTCTGCTCATGCTATATTACAGCATTGAAAGTGAAGACAGATCTATAGAAGACAGGCAGATCAGAAAAGCTCTTATTGCTGCTGTTGAATCAGCCGGACAGGGTAAACCAATTTTGATTATACCTCCCGATATCACCAGGATAAACTCAGGTGCAGGGAAAATTAGCGAACTTATATGGAAGGAGTACGGGAAGAGAGTAAAAGATATCCTGCCTGCACTTGGAACACATAAACCAATGACAGCCAACGAAATAAGCCTTATGTACGGTACTGTTCCCCATAAGCTCTTCAGGCAGCATAGTTGCCACAGGGATATTATTACCCTGGGGAAAATACCCGCTTCTTTCATAAAAGAAGCAACAGGAGGCAAACTAAATTACAACTGGCCTGTCCAGGTAAATAAGCTTATCATTGATCATTCTCAATCACTGATTATTTCAATTGGACAAGTGGTTCCGCATGAAGTAACGGGTATGGCCAATTACAACAAGAATATTTTCATTGGCTGTGGCGGATATGAGTCAATAAATAAAAGCCATTACATGGCTGCCGTTTATGGCATTGAAAATTTGTTGGGCCGGGCCAGGAATCCGGTGAGGAAACTTATTAACCGTGGTGACAACCTGTTTGCAGGTCAACTTAATATTCTGTATGTGCTTACTGTTATTGATAGTGATCCGGATGGCCGGCCAGCAATGAAAGGGCTTTTTATAGGTTCTGATATTGAATGTTTTATGAAAGCCTCATCATTATCCTCCAGGCTGAATATTAATGTTATTGAAAAAGAACCTGCTAAAATGCTAGTCTGCCTTAAACCCCGGGAATACCGTAGCACCTGGCTTGGGAATAAGGCAATATACCGTACAAGAATGGCCATTGCCGATAAGGGTGAACTGATAATAATTGCACCTGGCATAAGAGAATTCGGGGAGGACAAAATAATAGACAGACTGATACGAAAATACGGTTACCGAACACCGGAAGAGATTATGCATCTTGTAAAGGAAAATGCTGATCTTCAGGAAAACCTTGGTGCTGCAGCCCATCTTATACATGGAAGCCCTGATAACAGGTTTAAAGTAACATATTGTACACAGAAAATGCTTGAAAAGGATATACGAAGCGCGGGATTTGATTATGCCGACATAGAGGAAACAAGAGATAAATATAATACAGAAAACCTCCGTGAGGGCTTCAATATAAATCACGAAGGTGAAGAGTTTTACTATATCCCCGATCCGGGCATGGGGCTTTGGTCAACACGGAAAAAAATAAATGTAAACGCTGATAATGAAAATAATTATAGATAAAAATATCCCCTACATAAAGGGTGTGCTTGAACCCTGGGCAAGTGTTGAATATGTTGAAGGAAACAGGATAAACAATAATACCCTCTCCGGCGCTGATGCGCTAATCATCAGAACCCGGACCAGGTGTGGCAGAGATTTGCTGAAGGGAACAGATATTAAATTCATAGGTTCGGCTACAATTGGGACCGATCACATCGATCTCGGATGGTGCAGCGAAAGGGGAATAAAATGTGTCAGTGCCCCTGGCTGTAACTCGGGTTCGGTAATGCAGTACCTGGCCTCGGCACTTGTTTATTTAATTATGCAATACGGAATCCGGCCCGCAAGCAGAACCATAGGAATAGTGGGAGTCGGCAATGTGGGTTCCGGGGTGGCCCGTATGGCAGAAATACTTGGTTTCAATGTCATACTCAATGATCCTCCACGCGAAAAACAGGAAGGGAACCTGGGATTCAGCTCACTGAAAAGTCTGCTGAATAACTCAGATATAGTCAGCATACATGTACCCCTGACCTTTAAAGGCCCTGACAGAACCTACCAGCTTGTAAATGAAAATTTTATTACACAGATGAAGGATCAGTGCATACTTATAAATACTTCGCGCGGACTGGTGGCAGACGAAAGGGCAATAATGCAGGGTCTGGCAAAAAGAACCATCAGGGCTGTAGTGCTTGATGTATGGAGAAACGAACCCGATATTGATTCCAGGCTTCTTGAAGCCGCAGCAATAGGCACAGCTCATATAGCAGGCTACTCAGCCGACGGAAAAACAAATGGTGTTAAGATGGTAATCAGGCAGCTGTCTGAATATTTTAGTCTGCCCCTGAAAGAATGGGAATATGAAAAACTGCCTGAGCCTCCTGATCCTCTTATAGACATTTCAAAATTCACAGGGACTGACCTTGAAATAATATGCAGGACAATATATCATACTTATTCCATAGAAAATGACAGCAGAATGCTTAAGGAGAACCCAACAATGTTTGAAAAATTAAGAAATGAATATCCCCCCAGGAGGGAGTTTCATGCTTTTCAAATCAAAGGAAATAATGACCTTATTATAGATAAATTAAAAAGCCTGGGATTTAAATATCCAAACACCTGATCATCTAAACATTGAAACAATGGAAAAATCACACATCGGACTCATAGGTCTCGCAGTTATGGGAGAAAACCTGGCACTGAATATGGAAAGCAGGGGATACAGGGTATCGGTCTTTAACAGGTCAACAGAAAAAGTCAAAGCTTTTACTGATGGGAGAGCCGCAGATAAGAATATTAAAGGAACTTATACGTTTGAAGATTTTGTCAGCAGCCTGGAGAAACCAAGGAAAGTTATGATGATGGTAAAGGCGGGTGAGCCGGTTGACCAACTTATTGACAGGCTTATCCCCCTGCTTGAACCCGGGGATATAATCATTGACGGGGGTAATTCAAATTATGCCAATACCGGGAGGAGGACAGCTTATGTGGAAAGTAATGACATGCTTTATATAGGGACCGGTGTAAGCGGAGGTGAAGAAGGTGCCCTGCTAGGGCCTTCAATAATGCCCGGTGGCAGTCCGGGTGCATGGCCTTATGTAAAAGATATCTTCAGAGCTGTTGCCGCCAAGGCAGATGACGGCTTGCCCTGCGCGGAATGGGTAGGGAAAAACGGGGCCGGTCATTTCGTCAAGATGGTGCATAATGGAATAGAGTACGGAGATATGCAGATAATAGCTGAGGCATATTTTCTTATGAAAAACCTGCTTTTTATGAACCATGAAGATATGGCCTGGGTGTTTACAGAATGGAATAAGGGGGATCTTGATAGTTACCTTATAGAAATAACGGCAGATATAATGAAGTTCAAGGATGATGATGGTTATCCCCTGCTGGAAAAAATTCTTGACCGTGCAGGTCAGAAAGGGA
>Ga0190359_1000030_pt1 | contig 71850 bp, 59 predicted proteins | sample 48721823_MG_FD_161269 | JGI IMG/M metagenome (GOLD analysis project Ga0190359, IMG submission 161269) | Hydrothermal vent microbial mat bacterial communities from Southern Trench, Guaymas Basin, Mexico - 4872-18-2-3_MG | ecosystem: Environmental > Aquatic > Marine > Hydrothermal vents >...
AAAAAACATCCTGGCTCAGCCAGGTGTCGGTGGTCGGCAATGAAATAACGGCCCGGGAGGCAATCGCCATCCAGGCAAACGATGTAGTCGCCTTGAGCGCGGCCGATAGCGGCGTTGCGGATCGCCGCCGCACGGAACCCTTGATCCGGTTGCCAAACGTAATCCAAACGATAATCGACACGATGGCTTTGGGTCTCAACCAACCGGCGGGTCTCGGGGCCGCTGCCATCGTCGGCCACAATGACTTCATCGGGCGCCACGTGCTGCTGAGCCAGGCCTTCGAGCACCCGCTGCAACGCATCGGGCCGGTTGTAAGTGGTGACGATGACTGAAATACGCATTGCGGTTCCGCGTTAAATTGAAAGTCCGACCTTCTCCACCGCCGCCAGCACGCGCTCCACCGGAATGCGATTCATGCACCCGCCGGCCTGGCAGCGGCGCTTGAAGCACGGGGCGCAGGGCGCCGGGGCGCGCACGATGTGGTGCCCGGGGCCGAAGGGTCCGGTGCGCCACGGGGCGGTGGGGCCAAACAGGGCCACCACCGGGGTGCCGGCGGCCGCGGCCAGGTGCATGGGGCCGGTGTCGGTGCTGATCACCAGCCGGGCCCGCTGGTACAGGGCAGCCAGTTGCTTCAGGGACGTCCGGCCACTCAAATCCAGGGCCGGCCGCTTCATGGTGCCGATGATGCGCTCCACCACCCGGCGATCCCCGCCACCGCCGGTAAACACCACGGATGCATCGTAGCGCTCCAGCAATCGATCCGCAAGAAGGGCGAAGCGCTCCTCCGGCCATAGCTTGGTGGGCCACTGGGCCACGGGGTTGATGGCCACCAGCGGACGGCTTTCATCAACCCCGCTTTCTTTCAGTATGTTGCCCACCGCCGAGCGATCCGCATCGGTCACCGGCAGGCGGTAGGCCACCTCGGCCACAGGCACGCCCAGGGCCTGAACCATCATCAAGTTGCGCGTCAGGGCGTGCACTTCCATGCTCGGCGGCCGGATGCCCTCGGTGAGCACGTGGTAGCTGTGTTCCATGTGTTCCAGGCCCCTGCCAAAACCCACCTTGCGCCGCCCCCGGGCCAACGCCACCACCAGGGCGCTTTTCAGCAACGCCTGGAAATCGAGCACCAGGTCGTAGCGGGTACGACGCAATTCACCGACGAAACGATTGATCTCCGCCAGCGTCCCCGCGCGTCGCGCGCGGTCCCTCCAATCCAGGATCCAGGCCTTGCGCCGCGAAACGATGACTCGGTCCAGATCCGGATGGCCGGCCACCAGGTCGGCGGCGGCCTCTTCCACCACCCAGTCGATCCGCGCCCCGGGCCAGTGGCGCCGCAGGGCGCAAAGCGCCGGCAGGGTATGGATCACGTCGCCGATGGCGCTGAGCTTGACGATCAGAATTTTCATGGCGGGTCGAGAACGGCGGCCGCCTCCTGCTGAAGGCGCGCCACGGTGATGCGCCGCATGCAGTCCAGATGGCCGTAGCGGCAAGTCGGCTGGAGACAGGGGCTGCAGGGCACGTCGGTGCGCACCACCCGGCTGCGGCTGCCCCACGGCCCGGTGGCCACCGGGTTGGTGGAGCCGAAGATGGCGACCAGGGGCACATCCAAAGCGGCAGCCACGTGCATCAATCCGGAATCGTTGGTAACAAAAAGATCGAGCATGCCGATCAGGGCCATGGCTTCGGCCAGGTCGGTGCGGCCGGCCAGATTCACCGGCCGAGTGCGCATGACATCTGCGATGCGCCGGCCCAGGGACGCGTCGCCCGGTCCACCGAAAATCAGGATCCGTGCCCGGTACCGGTCCGCGATCCAGTCTCCCAGGGCCGCGTAGCGCTCCTCGGGCCATTGCTTGGCCGGGCCGAAGGTGGCGCTGGGATTCAATCCCACCAAGGGCAGGTTCGGGTCGAGGCCTTCGTCGGCCAATCGGCGGGCGGCCTGCTGGCGATCGGCTTCGGCCAGGGGCAACTCAAGCCGCGAATCCCCGGCAACCAGTCCAACGCCGCGCAGGATCTGCAGGTAATAGTCCGTCTGGTGCCGCTGCCTGATCCCCACCGGCCTTCGTACCGGGTGGGTGAGCAGCAATGCCCGGCCGTCGGTGTCGAAGCCGATGCGCACCGGGATGCCGGCCGCGGCCGTGATCAAAGCGGCTTCGAAGGCGTTTTGCAGCAGGATGACGGCATCGAACCGCCCGCGGCGGATATCGTTGACAAGCCGCCAGCGACCGGCAAGACCCCGGTGGCGCCCCTGGACATCATAGACCAAAAAACCGTCGACGTGCGGGCTGTGGGCGAAGACCGGCAGCACCCAGGGTTTGGCCAGGAGGGTGATCCGGGCGCCCGGAAAATTGCGCCGGATCGAGCGGACCGCCGGCGTGGTCATTACGGCATCGCCGATCCAGTTGGTCGAGCGCACCAGCAAGCGCCGTATGCGGCCTGTGTGCATCAAGGGTTTCATCCCGGCATAGCCTTCCTCCCGCCGTCGATCGGCGGTAGGTGTACATAGAAGCTTGGCGCCGACGTGTCAATCGTTCGATACCGAACCGTTGCCAGCGGCAACTCGTCCTTCGAAATGCTCGCCATGTTCCGCCGGGGGCTTTTTTACTACCTGTCGGTTTACCTGCGCCATTTTCTCGACCTCAGCGTCACCGAGACGACTCTTTTTGCCCCCTTGCCGATGCTGCTCAATGCGGTCTTCCAGACCTTCTGCTGGAGCCCGCTGCCCGACCGCCGGCAAAAACAGCGCCCCCTCATCATCGCCGGGGAAATCCTGGCCGCCTTCGGCACTCTGGCCAGCCTCGGTGGTGTGGGCCGCATCTTCGGCGTCTGGCTTGGAAGGCTCTTCTACGACGGGCCGGGGGCTCGCTACAACGGATGGGGATTTGACAGCGGGGCCTTGTTTTTCGGGGCTTCGGTCGCAACGCCGTGGTCATCATGGTAAGCCAGTACCTGACCATCGAGTCGGGCCTGATGGCCTTCGCCGGGCCGGTACTCATGGGGGCGCTGAATTTTTTGATTCTGCCAAGATGGTGAGATTCAAAATGGCTTTCAAGATCCAGCGTCAGCCTCCAACGGCCGTTGCTCCAGCTGCACAATCCGCGGCGTGATGAAAATCATCAGTTCGGATTTATTGTTGGACTTGCTGGACATGCCGAACAGCCAGCCAAGGATGGGAACCTTGCGGAGCCCTGGCAGGCCGGTCTCGCTGTTGGCGTCGGTCGTCTTGGAAATCCCACCGATGACCACCGTCTCCCCGTCGTTGACCAACAGCTCGGTGGTGGCCTCGTTGATCGTGAATGAATAGTCCGTCCCGATCCGCTCGCCCAGATCGTTCTTGGTAATCATGATTTCCATCGACACACGATCGTCCTTGGTCACGTGGGGTGTCACCTCGAGTTCAAGAACAATATCCTTGAATTCGGTGGTGGTATTGCCGGCCTCGTCCAGAACAATGATCGGGTAGCTGACCCCCTGCTTGATGGTAGCGGCCTTGTTATCCAAGGTCAGGATTTTCGGCGCGCTGATGGTTTTGGTCTCGCCCTCGGTTTCCGAAGCATCAATAGCGGCATTGATGGCCAGGGGCGATCCCACCAGGCGTGAAAAATCGAAACTGACGCCCGACGTCGTTGTTCCAGCAGGAAAATTTGAACCCAACGAAAGGTCCCAATTCCCGCCCAAAGTGCTGCTGCTGAATTTGTTGCCGGTACCCGGGCCGATGCCGAACTCGCTCCCGATGTCTCGAGAAAATCTCTTGGTGGCCTCGACGATACGCGCTTCGATTAAGACTTGGGGGGTAGGATTGTCCAGCCGCTGGATGAGATCCAAAGCCTTGTCAAGCATGCTTCGGGTAGAACGGATAACAAGCTGGTTGGTGGCGTCATAGGCCCTCACAAATCCCCGATAGGACTTTTTTTCTCCGGTCACCGGGTCGATGTCGCCGCCGTACTCTTTCATCATATCCTCGATATGAGGAAGAATCACGCTGGCCTTCGAGTAGTTGATATCGACAATTTCGGTAAAGAGCGGCTCCAGGGCTTCCTGGGATTTTAGGGTGTTGGAACGCGCGGTGATGGCTTCCTGGAGCGCTTCCTCCTCTCTTTTCAAGGTTTCGAGAGTCGCAACACGGATGACGTTTCCCTCGGTGGTCTGGCCCAGTTGGTTCATTTTTAGAACCAAGTCCAGAACCTGGTCCCAGGGAACGGGCTTATCAAGGCTCATGGTCACGGTCCCACGCACATCGGAATCAATGGCGAAGTTTTTCCCACTGACTTCCCCCAAAATACGAAACACGTTCTTGATATCTGTTTCATAAAAATCCAGGGCAATCTTTTCACCCACATAGGTTTTCTGCCCGAGGAGAAAACTGCGCGTGTCGGATTGTTTCGTGTCGAGCTGCCTTTCTCTCGTTGCCGCGATATCTATGGCCGACGAACTGCTTGGCCCGGTATTATTGGCGATCTCTCTTGAAGGCTCTGAGTCGGTTTGATTCAACACGGTCCGTTTTTTTGTTGCAGGGGGCTTGGTGGTCGGTTCAAAGTGCACCAGAATCAGGTCGCCTACCTGCTCCTCTTTGTAGGGCACAGCCTCGCGCAATTCGATGGCGACGATACTTTTATCGTCAGCCCGTCTGCCTTCCGCCGGCACCACCCGGTCCACCGCACATTCAAACCGCGTCGTGTCCAGGGGGCGGCGCCGGTATTCCGGAATCCGGGTGTGGTCCAGGTGCAGTTTCAACAAACGGCCATGAACCTTTTCCATTCGGTAGGAAACGGGACGGGTCGTTCCCACCGTCACCACCGACTTGCCGGTGGGCTCGGCGGAAAAATCGACCCGGTTGACCCAGGCCACGGGCTCGGTTTCCGTGATCGTTGCCTCGGCGGCGGCAGCCTCCCGGGCGACGTCGCCCACGTGAATCAGGAGGCCCTCTTGAATCGACCTGGCCCTGGTGGCCTGAAACTGTTCGGCCGAGGTGTCCAGTACCACCCGCAACTTTTCCTGGTCCCCGTAGTGGCGCACCCGGCTTACCCACGGCATGCCGACTTCGATGGTCTGCTCGCGGATAAAGGGACTGCTCACCCCGAAGATGTCGTAGACGATCCGATCTGGAGAATTGAGCGTAAACGAAGCGTAATCCCTGATCGGTCCATCGGCGCGAACCCGAATCTCAACTCCGTTTTCCAATCGTTGCACCGTAACCGCCTCGAGGCGCGTCGCCGCCGGACGGCTCACGTCCTCGGCCGGCGCCGCCAAGGGCACCTCTTCGAGCTCCGAGACGACCGGGTCGGCTTCCCTTTCCGGCGTGTGAAGCGGCCTGGCGAAAGCCACCACCACCTCGTCGCCCTGGCGCATTGCATCGTAAGGCGCGTCGGCCTTCAATTCGATCTCGATCAGCGCTGTCGTCTCGTCGGTGGCCAGGGCGCCCGGCTGGACGCTGGCCACCAGCCCGGCTTTTTCCAGGGATTCCAGGTCCATGTAGGCGTCTTCCAGGGCCAGTTCCGTGCGGGGAAAATAAAGGGCGACCCCGGCTGGAGACGACTTGGAAACCGCGGTGAACGTCAACGGCTGATTACCGAGGATGCGGATCCGATCCATATCGACATCGGATTCGGCCACGATCCCGACGATTTTCCTGGCGCCGGTGTCCGGCACCGTCGGCGCTCCCTTTTTCTGGGCAGCGCATCCGGCGGCAATCGCAGCCAGCCAGATCAGCACCAGAGCCGCCACGGCCTTGCCCGTGGAGTGTTTTGCAGTGGTGATCATATCACATCTCTCCCGGCGGTTTAGGAAGTTGGATCTCTCGGATCTCGCTGATCGGTTTACCCAAGTCATCGACGCCTTGTTCGGTGACGAGCAACCGATCCGGCAAAATCTCCGTCACCTGCCCCTCGCGATTGCCGATGTAGGTTCCTTTTTTGACGATATATCCCTTGCCCGTAGTGTCTTCGACCATGGCCAGGTTGCCGCTGGGGGCCAGGATCACCGCGGTCAGTTTCAACTGACTCAGGTCCACCATCTCGATGGGCGATCGGGGAATCCGCTTTTTGCGCTCCAGCGTCTTTTGCCCGGACTCGTCCAAGGGAATCTTCGGTTCGTCCGTGCCGAAAACGGGCTTGAACGGATCGATCTTCTTCTCGGGCTTGTAGGAAAAACAGGTTTCCAGGCTCAACAGCCGTTTGAGTTTCGCCGCGGCCGCCAGGCCATCTTCCATTGGGGTGCTATCCGCATCGTCCCGTGCCTCAGGTAATTCTGATTCGGCTGCCCCGGAAGATTCGCCCCCCTGGGGCGCCGGAACGTTGACCTCGGGTTCGCCCGGCTCCGCGGCCTTCCCGCCGGGCGCTGCAGCCGCAGAAACGGGAGCTGGCGCCTCCTTGGCCGATTCCACCCGGACGGGGGGCGGGGGCGCCGGTTTTGTCGCCTCAGGGCTGACCGCTTTCTGCACCGTGGGCACCTTCCCCTTGACGATCTTTTTGGCCCCCGACGGTGCTTGATCGGCGTCACCACAGCCGAGAAACACGCTGCCGGCCCAGAAACAAAGTGCAACGACGAGCCACCATGGGCGGAATTTGGCCATCGGGCATCACTTCCTTTTGCGAGATGCAGGCTTCCTCTTGGACTTACCTGGCGCGCTTTCGATAAACTTGTAGGTCGTCGCTGTACAAGAGGTCACCAACGTCCTGCCGGGACGTTTTTGGTCGCCTCCCGGCGCCATGTTGAGATCGGATACATTTACGATCCGAGGCAGCTTGGCGACCCGATCCAGAAACAGCCCCACACTGTGGTAGCTGCCCTGCACCCGGATGGACACCGGAATCTCGGCGTAAAACTCCCGGTTGACCTCGGCCTTGGGCTCAAAGAGCAGAAACTCCAACCCGAGATCCCGGCCGCACCGGGAAACGCTAGCCAGGAGGGAGGGAATTTCTTCGGTTTCGGGCAGTGCGCGCTGCACCATTTTGAAGGAAATTGTGACATTGTCCAGCTCTTTGCGCAACTTGGGCAGTCGGGCAGCGGTCCTGCGGGCGATCGCCAGCTTGGTTTTCATTTCCTCCAATTCGGTGTCCAGCTCGGCCAGTCGCTGAAACTTCGGCCAGTAGGACAAGAAACCGAAAAGCCCGACGATCAACAAGAGTGCCCCTGTACAGATCAGGATACGCTGCACCTTGGAAAGGTTGCCGATACGTTCGAAGACCGGTGTCACCCTGCTGCTAACGCTGGTCTGCTTCATTTCTTCCCCGCCTTCTCGGGCACCTGCTCCGGCTTTTCGGCGCGTTCAAGCGGTTTACGGTTGCCGCTGATGCTGAATTTCTGCAATACGCGCCCGTCTTTTAGCGGGTTGGCTGAAGCTGATTTGAGCACCACCTTATTGAACAGCCCCGAATGCTCCAGCCGTGTCATGAAATTGGCGATGGTCTGGTTGTCGGCGGCGAGGCCGGCGGCCTCCACCACCTTCTCACTGATCTTCAGACCAGTCAGATACATCTGATCCTCGACCACCAATTGGCTCATGGCATCGAGCATGCGCACCGATGCCTGCCGCGAGAGTTCGAGGTCTTCGATCACGGCCGTCTTGCGCCGGATCGACTCCAGCATTTTCTTGATTTCTTTGATTTCATTTAATTTTTTTTCAAGCTTGGCCAGTTCGGACTTGGCATCGGCCACCTCTTGCGCCTTGGCCGCGACCTGGTTGGCCAGCAGGAGATGGTATCCAAACAGGCTCACGACGAGGAGGACGACGCTCAGGGCAAAAATCGAAATCTGGCGCCGGATGTTTTCCTTTTTACGGGCACTGCGAAAGGGGAGGAGATTGATGCGTATCATTTATCGTCGACCTTCCTGATGGCCAGCCCCAGACAGATTGCCGCCTGGGGAGCGGCCTTCTCCAGAAATGCCTCGTCAAAACCACCCTTGTCGACCTCCAGGGCCCTGAACGGATCGATGGTCTCCACCATGGCGCCGGTTTCGCTGGAGAGCAGCTGGCGGAATTCGGCGATGCGCGCCCCGCCCCCGCTCAGCACGATGCGCTTGATCTGGTCATCGGGATAAGTGGAATAGAAAAAATCGAGGGCGCGGCGGATCTCGGTGCACCAGTCGGTCACCACACCGGTGACGATCTCGGCCCGATCGGAAAGGGAAATGGCAACCGTTTGCTGGGCGAGCTTGATCCGTTCGGCCTCCTGCGTGGTGCAACCGGTCAGCGAAATGATCCGTTGGTCGATCTGGCCGCATCCCAACGGCACATCGCGCATGAACACCGAGCTGCCTTCTTTGAGAATGTTGAGGCTTGTCTTGCTGGCGCCGATATCGATTAAGGCAACGTTTTCCTTGTCATCCGGATAGTTAATCTCGTAGATGTTCTGCAGGGCGAAAGCATCCACATCGATGACGCAAGGATTCAGCCCGGCAAGCTGCACCAAATTGACGTAGTCGTTGATCATCTCCTTCTTTGCGGCCACCAGCAGCACGTGCATTTGGCCGGTGTTGGCGTCGTTTTCTCCGAGAATTTGAAAATCCAGGTTGACGTCGTTGATGTCAAAGGGAATGTACTGCTCGGCTTCGAATTGAACCGTTTCCTGGAGCTGCTCTTCGGTCATGGTCGGCATGGAAATTTTTTTGACGATTACCGAATAACCGCCCACGGAAATGGCCACATTCTGCTCTTTGAAACCATTGGCCTGAAACAGCTCCTGGATGACCCGGGCTGCGGCTGTGGCATCCTTGATGGCCCCCTCTTCGATAATCCCGGAAGGGATGTCGGCCATGGCGAAGCGGCGCAGGGCTCTGCCCCTTTTGGTCTCGACAATCTCGCCGGCCTTGACGGCGCGGGAGCCGATATCCAGCCCGGTCAACTGGTTTTTCCTCGATGACAACAACATGGCGGCCCTCTATTCCTGATCGCTGAACAGCCTGTTGCGCTCCGACAAATCCATCTCCAGGGCCAGCAGAATCTTGCGCTGGGTGTCCAGGCGACAAGGCATGCCTTTTTCGATGCGAGCGATGGTGATCGGAGACACGTCAGCCTTGCGCGCAAGCTCGGCCTTGCTCATCATCAGCGATTCTCTGACTTTTTTAAGGGAATTTCGGCGCACTGTCATTTGAGTAGGACCCCTTTTACCGAAAAAATCGAATCTTCTTCACAACTCCCCCGCCCACCGGATGTCGCCTCTACCGGATGATCTATCATCCCGGGCAACAGAATGATTTGTCAAGCAAAATTACACATAATTATGTATCAAATATCTATAATTACCATATCTAGTGGTCAGCCCGGCTGTATCCCTGGCCATATGGCGTGCGGTTTTTGGGCGCTCCCATCACCGCGGGCTCCGCTCCGGTGCCGGAGCCGGTGAGCAACCGTTATATGAAAGCGCTTCTGCTGGGTGGCGGCGCTGCCCATCTTGACTTTGCCGGGGGCATTGCCTAACATGGCGTCCGTTCGGCCTCGCCGATCCGATTCATCGTCCGCAGCAACGCCTCACCGACAGCAACCGACTGACGGTTGGAAACCTTGCCGATTAAGCCATCCGCCATCACTGAGCGCGTCAAGCCGTTTCGACTGGTCAAGTACTTCACCTTCACCAGCCTTGTGCTCGTCTTCTTGGGGACCCTGATGCTCTCCATCCTCAACACCCATTGGGCGAGGACGCTGCTGCGGCAAAAAAGCGAGGCCTACAGCCGGCTGCTGGTGGAAAACCTCAACCACCAGGTGTTCATCCAGTTCATCTTGCCGGTGGCCGTGCGCTACGGACAGATCGAACTGCGCCGCGAGGAGCAGGCCGAGCGCATGGACAAGGTGGTGCGCAGCACCCTCCACAGCTTTCAGGTGGAGATGGTCAACATCTACGACCGGGCCGGTACCATCGCCTACAGCTTCGATGAATCACGGGTCGGCGTCACCGATGCCGGCGGACGTGAATTGGCCGCCGCCCTGGCCGGCGAGACCACTATCCGGCTGGTTCAGCGGGGCAATTGGCTGCGGATCTTCCTGGGCATTCCCGAGGAAAGCCGCCTGGTGACCTTTGCGCCGCTGCGGGCCGAACGGCCCCTGTCGACGCTGAGCGGACCGGTTCTGGGCGCCGTGGAAATCACCCAGGACATCAGCGACGATTACCGGGCGATCTTCGACTTCCAGGTCTCGGTGATCTACACCTCCACCGGGGTGATGGGGCTGCTGCTGGTGATCATGATCTTCGTTGTCAGACGCGGTGAGCACATCATTGAACAGCGCAACCAGGAGCGGTTGCGGTTGAAGGAAGAGCTGAGCCGGGCGGCCCACCTGGCCAGCCTTGGCGAGATGATCGCCGCCGTCAGCCACGAGATCCGCAACCCCCTGGGAATCATTCGCAGTTCGGCCGAATTGTTGAAAAAGAAGCTTGCCGGCACGACGCAAAGCACGGCGATTGCCGACATCATCGTGGAAGAGGCCACCCGCTTGAACGGCATCATCACCGACTTTCTCAACTACGCGCGTCCGGCCGAGCCTCATCTGATTCCCTGCCAGGTAGAAAAGGTCCTTGAGAAGGCCATCACCAACCTAGCCCCGGAACTGGAAGCCCGCAACAGTGTCATCGAAAACCGCCTTCCTCCGTCGCTGCCGACGCTTCAGGCGGATGCCGACATGCTCTACCAGGCGTTTCTCAATCTGTTGCTCAACGCGTTGCAAGCCATGCCCACAGGCGGTAAAATCGAGGTGGCGGCCCGGGTGGAAAACGCCGCGGTGGAAATTTCGATCCAGGATCAGGGGGAAGGGCTCCCCGAGGAAGTATTGGCCAAAATCTGGGACCCCTTTTTCACCACCAAGGAGCGCGGCACGGGACTGGGGCTGGGCATCGTACGCAAGGTGATCGAAGCCCACCAGGGCGACATTCGCCTTGAAAACCGCCCCGAGGGCGGAGCCCGTGCCGTCATTCGGCTGCCGGCGAAGGCCGCCGAGCCCCCAGACACTCACGTTGCGTCATAAGCCGCCTGAACAAGACACGCCCGAATCTGGACCGGGCCGGGAGTATCGGCATGGAAACCGTTCTCATCGTGGACGACGAAAAAAATTACCCCTTGATTCTCAGCGCCGTGCTCGAGGATGAAGGTTTCGAGACCCTGGTGGCCAACAGCGGCCAGGAGGCCTTGAAGATTCTCGAATCAGCCGATATCGACCTGGTGCTCACCGACATGAAGATGCCCCAGATGGACGGTATCGAGCTGTTAGAGAAAATCAAAGAACTTGATCCAGACTTGCCGGTGATCATGATGACCGCCTATGGCACGGTGGACAAGGCGGTGGAAGCGATGCAAAAGGGCGCCTACAACTACATTCTCAAGCCCTTCGACAACGCCCAGCTGGTCCTCTACGTCCGCAAGGCCACCGCCGGCTACCGGGTGGTGAAGGAAAACCGGCGCCTGCGCACCACGGTGCTCCGGCGCTACAGCTTCGGCAACATCATCGGCAAAAGCAAGGCGATGCAGGAGGTTTTCGAGACGGTGGCCAAGGTGGCGCCCAGCAACGCCACGGTGCTCATCGAAGGCGAAAGCGGCACCGGCAAGGAATTGATCGCCCGCTCGATTCACTTCAACAGCGACCGCAGGGACGGCCCTTACGTGGCGGTCAATTGCAGCGCCCTGGCGGAGAACCTGCTGGAAAGCGAACTGTTCGGCCATGACAAGGGCGCCTTCACCGGGGCCCACGCCATGAAAAAGGGACGCTTCGAACTCGCCGACGGGGGCACCCTGTTCATGGACGAGATCGGCGACCTGCCCCTGCCCTTGCAGGTAAAGCTGCTGCGCGTGTTGCAGGAAAAGAGCTTCGAGCGCGTCGGCGGCACCAAGCCGATCACGGTTAATATCCGGGTCATCGCCGCCACCAACCGCCGCCTGCGCGAGGAGGTGGCCAGGGGCCGGTTCCGCGAGGATCTTTTTTACCGCCTCAACGTGGTCCACATCGACCTGCCGCCGCTGCGGCAACGCAAGGAGGACATCCGCCTGCTCGTCTCCCATTTCATCAAGAAATACACTCCCGAGCGCAAGAATGCAGCCCCCATCACCGGGATTTCACCGGAGGTAAGGCGCCTGCTCGACGCCCACCAGTGGCCGGGGAATATACGCGAGCTGGAAAACATCGTGGAACGGGCCATGATCCTGTGCCCCGGGGATACTATCGGGGTGGAAGATTTGCCGGCCGAATTCCGCGATACCATCGCCACCTCCCTGCGCATGGGGGGCATCCCCGCCGAGGCCAAGCTCTACGATACGCTGGCCAAGGTCGAACGCGAGATGATCGTACGGGCATTGCGCACCGCCGGCGGCGTTCAGGCCAGGGCGGCTGAAATCCTGGGCATCGGCAAGAGCGGGCTGAACCAGAAGTTGAAAAAATACGACATCGACGTCGCCGCCCTCATCGAAACAAACGAGCTGACTGACGCCTGATGATAAGTACTTCCCGACCGGGGTTTATCCTTGGGCCCGTTCCCGTGCCACGCCGGCATAGATGGAGTCCCCGAACTCATCGACAAGCTTGCGATAGGCGGCCGCAGCTTCATCCCGGCGGCCCTGGGCGTCGTAGATGCCGGCCAGCGCAAACAGGGCCTTGTCGCGCAGCGGCGCTTCGGGCATGGCCACCACCTGGTTCAGGTAACCGGCCGCCTTTTGCCAATCCTGCTTGTCGGCGTAGACATCGCCGAGGCTGTTCAAAATCAGGGCGCGGTAAAACGGGGCATCGTCAAAATCTTCCAGAACCCGCTCATAGAGACCGATGGCCTCATCGATGCGCCCGGCCTGGTAGCAGATGTCCGCATAACGGATGCGCGCCAGCTTTCCTCCGACCCGGTTGCCATAATCGGCGATGAGCGTCTCGAAGCCCTCCCGGACCGCCGCCCATGCCTTTTCAGGGGAATTTTCGGCCGCGCTGCGCTCGGCGCGGTATTGGGCCGTGTATTGATCCAGGAGGGCAAAGGCCGTGTTCTCGGAGCGGGCCAACCAGTAACGCGCGGCGGTGAACACCACCAGCAGGCAGGCCAGAGCCGCCGCGGCGTAGGTGAGGGAGCGCCGATGGCGCTGGCCGAAGGCGATCATCTTGCCACTGAAGGTGATAAACTGATCGGGCTCCTTGAGCAGTTCCTTGCGGCTCGGTTTTTTTTCGGCAACGGCCATCTGTCGCATTCTCCTTGAATGAAGGGGTTAGTGAAAAAACAAGAAAATTAGGGATAGCAGGGCTCATCAGGCCTGTCGGCCGGATACAAGACCGTGCGGTGCCATGGGCCCTTGGGCGTTCAACAGCCTTGGCCTTTTTTCCTTACCACACCAGCGTCCTGGCAATCCAGCCGGTCTCGCCATCGGCATGCCGGACACGGAGCCACTGGCCCCGGCGTTCGAGGACCCTGAACGGCACCCCCGCATCGGCCACCAGCACCACTGGATGGTCGGTGCCGGGCCCGGCGCGCAGGTTGCAGTTGTTTTTGGCCACCACCACCGTTTCCAGCTTGCCGAGCAGCGAGTTGTGCAGCCAGCCCCGGTCCCCCTCGAAATCTTCAAACAGGCACCACGCCCCCTTGCGTTCAATCACCTTGACCGGGTAATACTGCTCCACCTGCCAGATCACGGCGTGCTCGGTGCCCGGCCCGCTGCGGACGTTGGCCTTGGGGACCTTCACGGCGAGCCGTTCGGCCTGGGCAAGCCCGGCGGCCAGAAGCCAGATGGCCAGGGCCGCAAAAACCACGCGCGGCTTCACGGCGGCAAGATCCGCACATCACAGATCCCCGCCAATCCCTTCTTGAATCGCTCGGCATCGGCCCGGGACCCCACCAGGGTGTTGTAGTGCATGGGGATGGCGACCTTCGGCTTGATACGGCGAGCCGCCTCGACGGCCTCTGCGGCGGTCATGACGTAGGTGCCCGAGACCGGCAGCAGGGCCACGTCGCACTCGATGGCGTCCATCTCCGGGATCAAGTCCGTATCGCCGGCATGATAGATGCGGGTGCCGTCCAGGGTCACCACGAAGCCCAGCCAGTTCTTGGCCCTGGGGTGAAACTTCTTGTCCGTGTTGTAGGCCGCCACCGCTTCAATGGAAACGGAGCCGATCGTCATGCGGCCGCCCGGTGCCAACAGGCGCACATCACCCTTGAGCTTGGCGGCGGATTCGGCCTCGGTGACGATCACCGTTTTTTCATGGCTCACCTTGGCGATGTCTTCAGGTGAGCAGTGGTCGTAGTGGGGATGGGTCACCAGCACCACATCCGCGGAAAGCGGCACCGCCACCTGGTAAGGATCGAAGACGACGGTCTGCCCGGTGCCCGTCACGGCAAAGCCGTCGTGTCCAAGCCATCGCAGGCCTTGCAAGATTTCTTCAAGCATGACCGCCTCCTTTCTGGTTGGTTGAAGGCTTGACTGCCACCGGTCCTTCAGGACAATTCCAGCAGCCGCCCGCCCTGGTAGATGGCCACCGCCACCAACCACGCCAGACCGGTGCTGTAGACCACCGAAAACACCATCCAGCGGTTGCCGGTCTCCCGCCGCACGGCGGCCACCGTGGCCAGGCAGGGGACGTAGAGCAGCACGAAGGCCATCATCGCCAGTCCCGCCAGGGGGGTCATGCCCGCCGCCCGCAGGGCCCGGCCCAGGGCATCCTCGGAATCGGCTTCCGCTGCGTACAGCACCCCCATGGTGGAAACGACGATCTCCTTGGCCACCACCCCGCTGAGCAGGGCCACGCCGCCGCGCCAATCGATGCCCATGGGCGCCACCAGCGGCTCCAGCGTCTTTCCGATGCGCCCCATGTAGCTCTGGGCGATTTGCTCGGTGCGCTGCTGCCGGCGCAGTTCGGCCAGCTCCCGGGAAAGTTCCATCTCCAGCACCGGCCGCCGGACGGAATCCGCGGCGGCGATCTGCTCCTGCCACCGGGTGACGGCAGCCTCCCGCAGGGCCCCATAGTCCTGGCGGTAGTCCACCTGGCGGGGAAAAGAGCTCAGCACCCAGACGATCACCGCTCCCACCAGGATCACCCCGCCCATCTTCTGGATGAACATCCTTGCCCGGTCCCACATGTGAATCATCAGGCTTTTGAACATGGGCATGCGGTACGGCGGCAGCTCCATGACGAAAGGGGCGTCGGCGCCGGGCAACAGCGTCTTGCGAAACAGGCGACCGGAGAGCATAGCCATCACGATGCCCAGCAGATAAATGCCGAAAATGACGGTTCCGGCCCGCTGGGCGAAAAACGTGCCCGCCAGAACGAGGTAAACCGGCAGCCGGGCCGAGCAGCTCATAAACGGCGTCACCAGGACAGTGAGGATGCGATCCTTTTCACTCTCCAGGGTCCGTGCCGCCATCACGGCCGGCACGTTGCAGCCGAAGCCCATCAGCATCGGGATGAACGACTTGCCGTGCAGGCCTACCAGGTGCATGATCCGGTCCATCAAAAAGGCGGCCCGGGCCATGTAGCCGGTATCCTCGAAAAGGGAAATACAAAAAAACAGGATCAGGATATTGGGCAGAAATACCGCCACGCTGCCCACCCCGGCCAAGACCCCGTCCACCAGCAGGTCCCTCAAGAGCGATTCGGGCATCCAGTGCTGGATCAGGCCGCCGACGGCCTCGAATCCGGCCCCGATCCAGTCCATGGGATAGGCGCCGAGGGAAAAGGTCAACTGGAACATGGCCCAGATGAAGAAGACAAAGATGGGAAAGCCGAGAAAGCGATCGGTCAGAACCTTGTCGATGGCGCGCGACATGTCCACCCGCTGACGCCGGGCCGGGGTAAGCACCTCGCGCACGATGCCGGCGATGAAGCCGTAGCGCTCGTCGGTCATGACGATTTCCGGCGCATCGTCGTAGCGGTCGGCCAGTTGGCGGCGAAGCCGGTCGGCTTCCCCGATGATCTTTGGACCGTTTTCCCCGGTAGCGGCCAGGATCCGCTGCCGGACGATGCGGTCGTCTTCGAGCAGCTTGATGACCGTCCAACGCGGGTTGTAGGGGAGTGAACCGTCGGCGTTGCTTTCCATGAAAGCCCGCAGGCTTGCAATGGCCGCCTCGATGTCCTGGCTGTAACGCACGCGACGCTTCTGCGGCACCGGCGCCCCGGATTCGGCCAGGTCGATGGCTTTCTGGAGCAGCTCATCGATGCCCTCCTGCCGGTTTCCCACCGTGAACACCACCGGCAGATCCAGCAGCTCGCTCAGCTTGGCCGCGTCAATGCGGATGCCGTTGCTGCGCGCCAGGTCGGCCATGTTGAGGGCGAAAAGCACCTTGCAGTCGATCTCGCGCAACTGGGTGGCCAGGTAGAGGCTGCGCTCGAGGTTGGAAGCGTCGATGATGTCGATGACCACGTCGGGCCGCGCATCGAGGACAAAGTCGCGGGCCACGATCTCCTCGATGGAAAACGGGGTCAGGCTGTAAGTGCCCGGCAGGTCGATAATGGTCAGCTCATAGCCGAAGCGCTGAACGTGCCCCTCTTTTTTCTCCACCGTCACCCCGGGCCAGTTGCCCACTTTCTGCCGGGTGCCGGTGATGGCGTTGAAAATGGTGGTTTTGCCGGAGTTGGGGTTTCCGGCCAAGGCGATGGTCAGGTGCTTGGCAGACGACATGGGCGGATCCTGTCCAAAGTGGTGAGCGACACGAATTCAGACGGGCTCATGATAGGACGGAAAGCGGTGGCCGATGCCGGCAGTCATTGGCCGACCGGATCGACCTCGATTTTCGCGGCTTCCTCCACGCGCAGCGACACGTGCATGGCGTTGATCACCAGTTCGAGCGGATCGCGCAGAGGGGCGTACTTTTCGATCCGGATCCGCACACCGCTGCGCAAGCCCATTTCCAACAGGCGCCGCCGCAGGGCGCCGTTGCCGCCCACCCGGGCAATGACGGCCTCCTGCCCTTCCCGCATATCTTTCAGTGTCAACATCCCGGTTAATCTCAGTCCTCGGCGTTGTGGCTCAACGGCCTCCCCGGTTTGGCGCGGTCGGGGCGTACAAGAATCTTCTGCGCCAGCCCCCGACCGATTACCAGGCGCCGGTTTTCCAACGCCAGAGCGATCTGTCCTTCATTGATGTTGGTAATCACCTCGACGCTGTCGCCAACGCGCAGCCCCATGGTCATCAGGCGCATACGGGCGCCGGCACCGCCGGTGAAATTGATAATGGTCAACCGCTCACCGGGCCGGGCCATGTCCAGGGGCATGCGATCGATGCGCTCCTTGAGGCATTCGGCGCAAATCCCGTAGAATTCCACCCGGTGCTGGAGGAGATGAAAGCCGTGGGCCTCGGCGATCTTGATCTGCAGCGTTTCGAGCGGGTCGCTTTGGAACTCGTAGATCCGGCGGCACTTGGTGCAGATCATGTGATCGTGGTGCTGCCCAAGGTGCAGGGGTTCGTAATGCACCTCTGCGTTGCCGAAGCGGCTGCGCCGGGCGAATCCCAGCTGGCACATGAGTTTTAGGGTCTCCCGGACAAAATCCGCATCCAGCGCCGCGCCTTCATCGGCCAAGCGCTGGTGGACCTCCGAGACGGTGGGGTGCCCTTCGATCTGCAACAGCACCTCGAGAACCCTTAACCGATCTTCGAATCGGTCGATGCCCTCCTGACCGAAAAGCTTTTTGAACTGCTCTTTTTCCTTGTGGTGCAGCGTCTTCATAGCCCTCTTTCCAAGGCGACAAAACTAAATATGGACAGGCCGGCTGTCAACGCTCGGCTGGTCCCGGCAAAGGCATCGACCCGGCGGGCGGATCAATCCGGGCCGGGCAGGGTAAGGGTCGAGCAGGACCCGGTGGCGCAATTGTGGCTTTCCACCTTGGCGCCGCCGGAGCGGCCGGAACGCACCTGGTGACTGGCAGCGCTCATTACCCGCTGGAAGTTAGTTTCCTTGCAGGATGGGCACCGGACCTCGGTCTCGTCGCCGCTGTCCATGATCAGCACTTCGAAAAGCGCGTTGCAAGAAAGGCACTTAAACTCGTAAATGGGCATGGGGAACCTCCTGAAATCCAATTGGCCCGCACCGTCCCGCGCCGGGGCTGGCGGCACCGGAGCCAGCACGATGAAAATTTTTAAAATAGTGCCCGGCGGGATGCGGTGTCAAGAAATTAAGGCCAGTGGCATCCCGTCATCGCTGTTCGAGCAACTCGCGGGCATGGGCCAGCGTCCGGCCGGTAATTTTTTCCCCGCCCAGCATCCGGGCCAATTCTTCCAAGCGCCCCTTGTCGTCCAGGGGATGAATGGCGGTGCGGGTGCGCCCCTGGACCACGGTTTTTTCGATGCGGAAATGGTGGTCGCCGAAACGGGCGATCTGGGGCAGGTGGGTGATGCAAATCAATTGGTGATGATGGGCCAAGTCATGCAGACGGCGCCCCACCACCTCGGCAACGGCGCCGCCGATGCCGGCATCGACCTCGTCAAACACCACCGTTTCCACTGCATCGTTGGCCGCCAGGATGGCTTTCAGGGCCAGCACCACCCGCGACAGCTCGCCGCCGGAAGCGATGGCAGCCAGCGGCTTCAAGGCCTCGCCCACGTTGGGCGCCAGCATGAAGGTCACCTGGTCGATACCCGCCTCGCCGGCCACAGTCCCATCCACAACCAGGTACGGCTCGGTGCCGGCGCCGGCCGCCGGCCGGCTCATGGCCACCTCGAAGCGGGTGCCTTCCATTCGCAGGGTGGCGAGTGCCGCCTCCACCGCCCGGGCCAAGTCCCGGGCCGCCGCTTGGCGCCCGACGGACAGCCGACGGCAACACTCGGCCAAACCGGCGGCGGCATCCTCGAGAGCGCGCCGATTGGCCTCGATGCGCGCGTCGATATTCTCGATGCCGTCGAGCTCCCTTTCGACGTCCTCCAGGTGATCGATGACCTTGGGCAGGGTGCCGCCGTATTTTTTCTTCAGCCGCCGCAACACCTCGAGACGTTCCTCCACCTGGGCCAGGCGCCCTTCGTCGACTTGCAGGGTGCCTAAATGCGTCTGCATCTCCACCGACAGCTCCTGGATAAGGATGCCCATCTCATCCAGGCGGTGGGCAAAGGCGGACAAGGCCGGGTCGATAGCCGCGGCCCGGGCCATCTCCTTGCCCACGGCCGCCACCTGTTCCAGCACCGCCCCATCGCCGCTGTAGAGAACCGCGATGCCCCGGTCGAGGGCCCGCATCAGGGTCTCGGCATGGCGCAGCACCTGGCGTTCGCGCTCCAGGACCTCGTCTTCGTCGGGCACAAGGCCGGCGGCCTGGATTTCGGCGCGCTGAAACCGGAGCAGCTCGATCCGCTCGCTCTGGCGGACCTTGAGCGCCTCAAGGTGTCGGCCCTCGGCCAGCAGCGGTTGAATGGCGCGATAGGCCTCGGCCACGGCTTGCCGCAGGGCCATGAGTCCGCCGTAGCGGTCCAAAACAAGCAGGTGCGCATCCTCCTTGAGCAGGGTCTGATGGGCGTGCTGGCCGGAGATGGAGGCCAGGGAGCCGGTCAGCTCGGCCAGCACCGCCACGGTGGCAAGAGATCCGTTGATGTAGATACGGTTGCTCTCGTCGCGGTGAATGATGCGCCGCACCAGCAGGCCGTCGGCCGGGTCGTAGCCGTGCTCGACCATGGCCCGGGCCGCCGGGCTGTCCGGGGCGACCTGAAACAGGGCCTCGAGTTCGGCGCTTTCGGCTCCGGTGCGAATCAGCCGCGACGAAGCCCGGCCGCCCAGCAGCAGGTTCACCGCACTGATGATGATGGACTTGCCAGCTCCGGTTTCACCGCTGAAAATCGTCAGGCCCGGCGCCAGCCGGATGCGCAGGTCCTCGATAATGGCGAAATTTTTGATGGCCAACTCCTCGATCATCTATCCGACAACCTCCGGGGCGTTTTGGTCCGTGGGCGGCTAACCAACTTTGATCAAAGGAAATATATGGCACAAGGGCCGGCGCTTGTAAAGCATGCCGCCCCCGGCGCCAACCGCCCCCCGGCACCATCGTCCCCTTGCGCCCGATGGGCACAGGCGCTATAGGCACAGGGCAAAGAGGAGGCGGCCGCTTTTCCCCAAAGGTGCCGCGATGGCGATGAGCAAATGCGCGCCACCGCCAATCGATACCCAGACGGAGAAATTCCCATGAGTTCCTGGATTCCTTACAATGAGGGCGAATACAGGGTGGAGGAAGCGTTTTTGCACGTTTCCTCCGGCCACGGCCTACGCGTGACAGAGGTGGTGGTGGAGATCTACGACGACGGGCGGGGCAAGAACCTGCGCGGCTACGGCCAGGTGGTCAACGCCCTGCTGGTGGATCTGCTCGACTGGGGCGAGGAGGCGGACCTGATCCTGGCCTTGGCGCCGGGGCACCGCTATCGGCTGCCGACGCCGGTCATTCGCGCGGGAAAGGTTTTTGCCCCGGACGTGCGGTCGGCGTTTCATTTCCAGCCCCGATCGCCTTGGACACCGCTGGGTGACCGGGAATTCGAACGTCTGGTGGAGGAGACCGTATTTCTGAATCCGTCGTGAAGGGAACTGCGGCAACCGGAGACCGGCCGTTCCGCGCGGAGGGGGAGGCACTTCGGCCGGCAGCCCCGTCCTCCACTTCTCGGGTCGGCAACCCCTGGCTCAGCCCGCAGCGGCGACAAAGGTCTCCAGGACCTGCGGGAGCAGCACCGACGGGGGTGTGTTGAAGGCGAGGCCGCCGGTACGCCGGGCCAGGGCCGCCACCGGGTTGGGCTCGGGGTTGATATCCACGATACGGGCCCGGTGGTTGTGGGTGATTTCCCAGGCCACCTTGTTGGCCAGGTTGGTGTGACCGGAAAAGCCGGCCATCACCAGCAGCTCGCTGCGCCGGGCCGTTTCGAGGATGCTATTGACGCTGTGGAGGGGTTCGTCGTAGCTCTCATCGCGCCAGAGAATGTGCGGGCGGGTCAAACCGCCGCAGGCCGGACAGCGCAGCAAAGCCAATTCATCCGCCGTGAGCGGCTGCTGGGCCGTGCGGCCCTGCAGAGCCTCGGGAACCGGGTGCAGCGCCGGGGTGCAGCCGGCTGCGCAGTGCATGAAGAACAGGTTGCCCTGGGGTTCGAACAATCCCGCGGCCGGATGTTGGCAGCGTCGATGCAATCCGTCGACGCATTCGGTGATTACCTTCAATCGCGGCCCCAGGGTCTCAGCGGCTCGAGCCGCGGCCTGATGAACCAATCCCGGCTGTCCCCGCCGCGCCTCCGCCAGCCGCAACAGGTGCCACGCCCAGACGACGTCGGGCGCCTGGTCGAACAGCGCCCAGGTCATCAACTCCCGGGCCTCGTATGACTTGCCCCGATAAATAAAGGGCCGCGGATCGGCACGAAACGACGCCACCCCGCATTCCTCCGAGACCCCTTCCCCGGTAACAACCAGCAAATTCCCACCACTGCCGGCAAACGATTCGATCAGGCGACACAGTTCGGCGTCCATGCGTTCTCCTGGATTTGTAGTTTTGGGGCAGGCAGCCTAAACGGCGGGCCAGCTCGGATGGATCTTTGCGGCCGAAGCCGCCCCGTTTCAAAGGTCGACAAGAACACGCGGCGGCCAAACAGTCAACCATCAGTGCCGCGGCGCGGCCAGGAAAACAGCGCAGCGGCAAAAAACAAGGGCCGATCCCCGCAAAAGGGATCGGCCCCGTTCATCTCTCACCGGCACCCCCGGTGGCATCTCGCCAGGGTTAACGCACCCCGCTTTAGTCGCACAACTCGAACAGGGCCGCCGCCCCCATGCCGCCGCCGATGCACATCGACTCGACGCCGTACTTGACGCCCTTGGCGCGCATGTTGGTCAGCAGGGTAGCGCACAGCTTGGCCCCGGTGCAGCCCAGGGGATGGCCCAGGGCGATGGCGCCGCCGTGAATGTTGATCCGGTCCATGTACTTGTCCAGACCGAGTTCGCGAATGCAGTAAAGGGCCTGGGAAGCGAAGGCCTCGTTGATCTCCCACAGGCCGATGTCGTCGATGGTCAAGCCGGCCAGCTTGAGCAGCTTGGGAATGGCGTAGCGAGGACCGACGCCCATTTCGTCGGCGCGGCAGCCCACTGTGGTGTAAAACTTGAGCTTGGCGACGGGCTTGAGGCCGAGCTCCTTGACGGCCTTTTCGCTCATGATGACCGAAACGGCGGCCCCGTCGGTGGTTTGCGACGAGTTGCCGGCGGTGACGGTGCCGTTGAGGGCGAAGACCGGCCGCAACTTGGCCAATCCTTCCAGGGTGGTCGACTCGCGGATCCCGTCGTCGAAATCCTGCAGGAACGTCTCTTTCTTGTAAGTGCCGTCGGCCTGGAGCACGAAGCGGGTGGCCGGGGTGGGCACGATCTCGGTGTAGAGCTTTTCCGCCTTGGCCTTGGAGGCCTTCATCTGGCTCTCGTAGGCGAACTGGTCCTGGTCCTCGCGGCTGATATTGTAGCGGTTGGCCACGTTTTCGGCCGTCATGCCCATGGAGATGTACAGGTCCGGGTGCTCGCGGGTGTACTCGGGATGGGGGCGGGCCAGGTTGCCGCCCATGGGAACGTAGGTCATGGACTCCAGGCCACCGCCGATGGTGATATCCGACCAGCCGCACATGATGCGCATGGCCGACTGGGCGATGGCCTCCAGACCCGAAGAGCAAAAACGGTTGACCGTGGCCCCGGAGACTTGGTCGGGAAACCCGGCTATCTGGACGGCGATACGGCCCACGTTGAGTCCCTGTTCGGCCTCGGGGAACGAGCAGCCGATCATCACGTCGTCCACCTGGCCCTTGTCCAGGCCGGGGGTCCGCTGCACGGCGGCATCCAGGATAAAGGAAAGCAAATCCTCGGGCCGGGTGTCTTTGAAAGCCCCTTTGCCGCGACGGCAACCGGGGGTTCTGACGGCAGTTACGATATAGGCGTCTCTCATGGTGCGATCCTCCTCATCAACGCTTTAAAAAGCGGTCCGGGCGACTAGTTGCGCAGCGGCTTGCCGGTCTTGAGCATATGCTCGACACGGGCCTGGGTCTTCTCCTGTTTCCAGAAGTCACAGAAGGCTTGGCGCTCCAGGTTCAAGATGGTCTGCTCGTCGATCATGGCGTTGGTGCGCGCGTCGCCGCCGCTGATCACGTAGGCGATACGCTTGGCCAAAAAGACGTCGTACTCGCTCACATACCCGGCGCCTTGCATGTTGAACAGCTCGGCCTGGATCATCCCCTGGGCCGCCTCGCCCAAGACCCGGATGGGCCGCCGCACCGGCGGTGCGTAGCCGTCCTCGACCATGCGCAGTACTTCCCGCTTGGCCTCACCGATGAGCAAGTCGCGGTTGAAGACGATCCGGTCGTTGGGGCCAAGATACCCGTTGGTCCGCGCCTCGGCGGCCGACGTGCTCACCTTGGCCATGGCGATGTTCATGAAACAGGGCACGAAAAACTTGGCCAAATCCACGTCGGTGACGTTCTCCGGAATGTTGGCGGTCATCTTCTTCCACAGGTTGAGGCAGCCGCCGCCGCCGGGCAGCAGGCCCACGCCGATTTCCACCAGTCCCATGTACAGCTCGGCATGGGCCACGATGCGATCGGCAGCCCCGATGCACACTTCGCAGCCGCCGCCCAGGGTCAGGCCGTAGGGAGCGGCCACCACCGGAAAGCTGGCGTAGCGGGTCTTTTGCATCCCGTCCTGACCTTTCTTCAGGAAGGCGTCGATTTCGTCGAACTTGCCCGCCTTGGCCAGTCCGGCCATGAACGCCAGGTCGCCGCCGGCGGAAAACGCGCCGGGCATCCCGCCGGCCTGGTTGCCGATGACCAATCCGGCGGCGTTGGCCTCGACATAGTCGATGGTTTCACCCATGAAATCGACGATCTCGCCGTTGATGGCGTTCATCTTGGTGTGGAACTCGAGGCACAGCACGTCGTCGCCGAGATCGATCAGGCTGGCGGAGTTGCAGGTCTTGATGGTCTTGCCAGCGCCCTTGAGGGCCGGCAGGTCGATCTGGGTTTCGCTCACCGGTACCGGCTTGTAGGTTCCGCTGGCAAAATCGTAGAAGTAGCGCCGACCGCCTTCGGTCTTGTAGAAGGTCTGGTTACCGGCGGCCAGCATTGCCTCGACCTTCTCCGGCACCTTCATTCCGTCGGCCTTCATCTTGGCGACGGCCTTTTCGACCCCGATGGCATCCCAGGTCTCAAAGGGGCCCATTTCGAAGTTGTAGCCCCACTTCATGGCATTGTCGATTTCCACGATGGTGTCGGAGATCTCCGGGATGCGGTTGGCCGAATAAATCAACTGGCTGGCAGTGGCCTTCCAGGCAAAACGAGCCCCCTTGTCGTCGCCGTAGACAATGGCCTGCATCTTTTCCGGCAGGGTCTTGGCGGCCTTGGCCGCTGCCAGGCAGGGGAAATCGGCCTTGCCGTACTCGATGTATTCCAGGGTAGCCGGGTCGATGACCTTGCGCACCTTCTTCCACTCGGGCGTCAAATCCGTCTTGTAAAAGCCGGCCTTGCTCTTTTTGCCCAACAACTTCTTTTCGATCATCTGCTCGACGAACTCGGGCAGCACGAAGCTGTCGCGTTCCTCGTCATCGGTCACCAGCTCGTAGGTGTTCTTGGCCACGTGGCCCAGGGTATCGAGGCCGACCAGGTCGGCCGTCTTGAACATGGCCGTCTTGGGCCGGCCCATCACCGGGCCAAAAAGGGCGTCGGCCTCAGGAATCGTCAGCCCCTCTTCGACCATGAGCTGCATGGCCTTGACCATCCCCTGGACCCCGATGCGGTTGCCCACGAAGTTGGGCGTGTCCTTGGCCCAGACAATCCCCTTGCCCAGGCGTTTTTCGCCGAAATCGGCCATGAATCGCAGAATCTCGGGCAGTGTGTCGGGCCCGGGAATGATCTCCAGCAGATGCATGTAGCGCACCGGGTTGAAGAAATGGGTACCGAGAAAATGCTTGCGAAAATCCTCGCTCAGCCCCTCGCTCATAGCCTTGAGGGGAATCCCGGAGGTGTTGGAGCTGACGATGGTGCCGGGGGTACGCACCTTGTCGATGCGGGCGAAAACGTCGCGCTTGATCTTGAGGTTTTCGACCACCACCTCCACGATCCAGTCCACGTCGGCCAGCTTGTCGAAATCGTCCTCGAAGTTGCCCACACGGATCAGATTGGCGTCCTTGGGCTGCATCAGCAGGGCCGGGCGGGACTTGACCACCGTGTCGAAACCGGCCTGCACGATCCGGTTGCGCGCCTTGGGATCCTTTTTTTGATCCTCGGTCAAATCGAAGGGAACGATGTCCAGCAACAACGTTTTGACGCCGGCGCTGGCCAGGATGGCGGCAATCCCGCCTCCCATCACGCCGGAGCCGAGCACCGCGGCCGTTCTGATTTTTCTGTGCATGGGATCCTCCTCACAAGCGATGGATAAATACAGCAGTTATCAGTGAATGAATATTCATTCATCTAACAAAACCCAAGACGATATGTCAAGGGGAAATTCGAATCGGTCCAGTATTTTCTAAAAGGATAAAATAGTTATTTATTTTCACATAGATAACTTTTTACCAGACCACTTTTGCGCAACGGCCGAAGCGGGCTTCGAAACAGCCGGGGGCTTTGGCGAACCGATGAGCGCTTATTCATTTATTTTCCATTCTTTTGTGCAATCGTTTTCCCGCTCCGGGCACACTCGCCGCGACAGGATGCTTTTCGAAGGTTCGGGAGCGGTTCGGGTTGCCGTTTCGATCTGAAAGCGATACGGATGAACGAGGTGTCGTTTTTTGCGAATTTACCGAATACCGAAAAATTCCAAGAGGAGGCGTCAATGAGCATCGAAGTGTTGATCCGAAGGGATTTTGTCGAGGAAAAGGCCAAGGAACTGGCACCGCTCATGATCAAGCTGAGATCTCTGGCCAAGTCCCGTCCCGGCTACATCTGCAGCGCATCGCTGCGCTGCATCGAACCGCCTGATGAAAGGGGCTACCTGATTCGCAGCACCTGGGAGTCTCTCGACGCATGGAAGCGCTGGTTTCACAGCGAGGAGCGGTCCGCCATTCAGCGACAGATCGACGCCATTGCCGGTGTAAACACGGAGTATAAAATCTACGAGCCCCTGGTGGACGGCTTTTTCGAAAAACTCTGCTGAGCCGCAGCCGTGCCCATCCTGCCGATTCAGCCGGTGGCCTTGAACAGTGGCAAGTTCAACGCCTCGGCATTGAGGATGCTCGGCGCCGCCGGAGGCGGGTCCGCCTCCAAAAACGCGTCGATATCCGGGCGGTTCCACGCCGGACGCCCCGCCAGCACGCCGGCCACGTTACACGCCGCCAAAATGGCCATCCCCTCGCGCGCCCAACGGGTGGCCGATCCGATGTGGGGCACCAGCACCACGTTCTCCAGGTCCGCCAAACCCGGCACCAAGGCCGGTTCATCCTCGTAGACATCCAGTGCCGCACGAAACTGCGGGTGTCGTCGGCAATGGTCCACCAGGGCCGCTTCGTCGATCACCGCCCCCCGGCTGGTGTTGACCAGGACGGCATCGGGCTTCATCAGCGCCAGCCGCTCTGCATTGATCAAATGCCGCGTGCTGTCATCCAGCGGCGTGTGGATGCTGACACAGTCGGCTTCCCGCAGCAGGTCTTCGACCGCCTCGGCGCGCCGGCAGACAACCGGCGGCTCCCGCCGCGCAGCGAGAAACCGGCTGTAGGCCGCGGCAAGCTCCTCCAGCGCCGGCTTGGGGTGAAGGCTGTAATAGATGATATCGGTCTTGTGGCCTTCCATCATCATGCGGGCATAGGCGGTGCCGATGCGGCCGGCGCCGATGATCCCCACGGTCTTGCCCCGCAACTGGGTGCCGAGGAACAGGTGCGGTAGCCACCGTTCCCATTTTCCGGCCCGCAGGTAACGCTCGGCCTCGCCGATGCGCCGTGCCGCGGCAAGGGTCAAGGCCACGGCCAGCTCGGCGGTCGCCCCGGTGAGCACCCCCGGGGTGTTGCCCACGGCAATGCCGCGGCGGGTGGCGGCCGCCAGGTCGATGTTGTTGAACCCCACGGCGTAGTTGCTGTAAACCTTGCCCCCGGCTCCCTGGAGCGCTTGAAACAGGGATTCGTTCCACGCTTCCACCAGCTGGCCGATGACACCGTCGCAGCGCGAGCCCATCCTCTGGCGGATTTCGTCGGGGGACAAATCCGCGGTGCCGGTGAAGATCTCCACCCGACAACCGGCGGCCACGAGAATATCCACCCACCGATCACCGGGCAGGTCCCGGGTGACGATGATGCGTTTTTTACCGTCCGGGTTGGCGATACGCCAGTTGTCGCTGTTCACGATACCTCTCTGATTTTGATTCTTGCCGACTCCGAAAATAAGCCCCTCCTCGCTTTTCACGAAGAGGGGCGATAGACAAGCGGGGATTGACGACTTGTCGGCGTGGCGGCCTGCTTAGAAGTAAACCCGGAAACCAGCGTAGAGATTGTGGCTGGCGACCTCAGCATCGGCGAGATCGAATTCCGGATCGGAAGTCCCGAAATAGCGATATTTCAGATCGATCGTGGCACGGGGATGGACCTCGATCCCGACGCCCGCCCCCACCTGGTAGGCGAAAACGATATCGTCGTCGGCTCTTAGCACTGTACCGTACCCCGGCAGGCTGATATCGCTGACATCGACCCGGGCTGCGCCGAAGCCTACCGTCACAAAAGGTGTAAGAATAGTCGTATTTTTGAAATCGGCGTAACCATTTAGCAACAGCGAATATATCGCGACATCGCCGCTGATATCGGCCTTTCCCAATCCGGGAACATTGACGTTGTCAAAGTCATTCTTCTGGTAGCCAAGCTCCAGCTCGCCCCTGAAAAATTCGGTGAGGTTGCCCCCCATGGCATACGAAACCGCGACTCCCTCTTTCATTTCGAACTCGGTCTTGAGTCCGTTGTCAAAATCCACATCCGAGTCGTCGGCGATGGCCACCCCCGCATTTAAACTGGCATAAAACCCCTCTGCCGCATGCACGGTGCCAACCATGAAAAAAAAGGCAAAAAAGACTGTGACGGTAAGGGCATACCTTTTCATTGGCGTTCCTCCTTTTGGCTTTTGGCAGTAAATTTTCCGCTGCAGGCCTGAACCTGATCGCCATACCAGTGGCTACCACCCCCTCCCCCCACGACCTGTCAAACTAAATATGCAATATAAAAACCTCTGTTTTCAGGCATCTATTCGACAGTCTGAACAATTAAAGCGAAACCCATCCGGCCGATCCGCCCCCGGCCTTGCTCCGCCCTGGCGTTCTGCGGCGTTTTTCATGGTCTGCGGTTTTTGGGCTGAAGCTTGACGGCGGTCCCGTAGGCCAGCAGTTCCGCCGCCCCTTGCATCACGGTGGAAGTGGTGAAGCGGAGGCTCACGATCCCGTCGGCGTTCAGAATCCTGGCCTGCGACACCATCCGGTCGAGGGCCTGTTCGCGGGATTCAGCCAACATCTTGGTGTATTCATTCACCTCGCCGCCTACCAAGTTGCGCAAACCGGCCAGGATATCCTTGCCGATATGCCGGGCACGAATGGTATTGCCCTTGACCAGTCCCAGCGTCTGGGCGATCTCGTAATCGGCGAATTCGTCTTGTGTCGTCATCAACATGGCGGGCTCCTATTTTTCCACCGTCTTGTCGTAGTGATCGTCTTCTTTGTTGGCCAAACGCTCTTTGAGCACCTTGGCAAACAGAAGGCCGACGCCCACCATCGCCAGCACCCCGATGACACCGGCGGGAAAAGTACGGGGAATCCCCATCAATATCCCGCTCAACCAACCGAGGGCCGCCGCCAATAGCAGGGCATAGCCGACTTTTTCCATTAGCTGTTCTCCAGGGCATGGTTCATGGCAGGATTGCCTTTATATACTCTAGTTTGATCAAGAAAAGAAGCCGACGCTGGAATCCAGGCCACTGGGTGCGCCGAAAACGGCAGCCGCCGGATCCAATGAAGCCTACGCGCATTGCGACCTCGTGCGCAACGTGTTACACCACAGCCGGTTCACCGCTTGACGGTTTGCGGCCATCATGCCGGATTCCGGTCTATCAGAGCCTGTGTTTGAAACACCTTGCCATGATGCACATCCACCACAGCAACCGCACCGAGGTCCTCCTGGAGCGGTTTGTGGCCATGATGCGCCAGCCGCTGGCCGATCCCATGTCATCGGAGACGGTGGTGGTCCAGAACCCGGGCATGGCCCGCTGGCTGGCCCAGCAAATGGCGCTGGAAACGGGAATCGCCGCCAACCTGGACTTTCCCCTGCCGGCCACCTTCGCCTGGCGCATCTACCGCGCCTGGCTGCCGCAGATGCCGGAAGAAACCCGCTACGACCGGGAAGCCCTCCACTGGCGGATCCTGGCGCTGCTTCCCGCCTTCCTGTCCCAACCAGCCTTTGCCGAACTGGACCGCTACCTGCAAAACGACGCCGACGGCCTCAAGGCCTATCAGTTGGCCGGGCGCATCGCCGACGTCTTTGACCAGTACCTCGTGTACCGGCCCGACCTGGTGCTCGACTGGGAGGCGGGCCGGGAAAACCACTGGCAGGCGATCCTGTGGCGGGCCGTGGTGGAAAGCGCCGGCGGCATGCACCGGGCCGGCATTTTTGACGCCTTTCGTCAGGCCACCGACCAAGGGGCACCCCCAACCGGCCCCCTGCCCGAACGGGTGAGCCTCTTTGGCCTCACCGCCCTGGCCCCAGTGCACCTGCACGCCTTCGACATCCTGTCGCGCCACCGCCCGGTGCACCTATTTCTACTCAATCCCAGCGCCGAATACTGGGCCGACATCGTCGACGACCGGGGCCAGGCCCGGCGGCGGGCCCTGTGGCGCGGCAGCGGACGCGAGGACCTCAGCGGCCTGCTCGACGTGGGCAACCCTCTCCTGGCCGCCTTCGGCCATACCGGTCAGGGATTTCTCGACCAACTGCTGGAAACCGGCGCCCAGGACCACGATGCCTTCGCCGATCCCGGCGAAGCGTGCCTGCTGGCCTGTCTGCAGCATGATCTGCTCCACCTGAAGGACCGGCGCGGCGGAAGCCCGCCGGCCCCCCTCGCCCCCGATGATATTTCCGTGCAGATCCACGCCTGCCACACCCCCATGCGCGAAGTCCAAGTCCTCCACGACCGTCTCCTGGCGCTTTTCGAGACGCTGCCGAACCTGCATCCCCGCCAGATCGTGGTCATGGCGCCGGATATCGACATCTATGCCCCCCATGTGGAGGCGGTCTTCGACGCGGCACCCGAAGCGCGCTTCATCCCCTGGAGCATGGCCGACCGGCGCCTCACCGCCCAGGAACCGGTGGTGGAAACCTTTCTGAGCCTGCTAAGCCTGCCCGAGATGCGCCTCAGCGCCTCGGAGGTGCTGGGTTTGCTGGAGGTGCCGGCGGTGTCCCGACGCTTCGCCCTGGATGCCGAGGGCCTGGCGCGCATCCGCACCTGGGTGGAAGAATCCGGCATCCGCTGGGGGCTGGACGGCGCCATGCGGGCCGCCTTGGGCCTGCCCGCCGATCCGGCCAACACCTGGCAGGCCGGTCTGGCGCGCCTGTTTCTCGGCTACGCCATGCCCCCGGAGGAAGTCTTTTACGGGGACACCCTCAGCTATCCGGATGTGGAGGGAAGCGAGGCCAGGGACCTGGGGGTGCTGCAGACCCTTGTGGACCGGCTGGCGCACTGGCGCGCCGTGCTCGAGACCCCGGCCTCCGCAGCGGCCTGGCTCCGGCGGATCAACGACTTGATCGATGATTTCCTGGCGCCGGATCCGGATGAAGCCGAAAGCCTCCAGGCCCTGCGACGGACCGTGGACAGGCTGGGGCAGGCATGCGGCGAGGCCGGGCTTGAGGCCTGCCTGGAGGCCCGGGTAATTCGCGCCCACCTGGAGGCGCGCCTGGCCACCGCCGGCGGAGCGCGGCGGTTTCTGCTCGGCGGCGTGACTTTCTGCAACATGGTCCCCATGCGCGCCATCCCCTTCCGGGTGGTCTGCCTCCTGGGGCTCAACGACACGGATTTTCCCCGCCGCCAGCAGCCGCCCGGCTTCGATCTCATCGCCCGCCATCCGCGGCCCGGGGACCGGTCCCGCCGCTTGGACGACCGGTACCTGTTCCTCGAAACCCTCCTTTCGGCCCGCGACGTCTTTTATATCAGCTACCTGGGAAACGACGTGCGCGACAACAGCCCCCGGGAGCCGTCGGTGGTGGTCAGCGAGCTGGTGGGCTACGTCGACCGGAGCTGGCGGCTGCCCGGCGGCGAGAGGCCCTCGACGCGCCTGGTCCGGCGCCATCCCTTGCAGCCGTTCAGCCCCCGCCTCTTCGACGGCCGGCACCCCGACCTGTTTTCCTACGATGCCCGCTGGTGCCGACGGGAGCCGGAGCGCCTGCCACCGGGCCCCCGGCCCTTTGCGGCGCATCCGCTGCCGGTCCCTGCAGACCGGCAGCCGGTGGTGGACATCCGTGACCTGGCGCGTTTTTTCAGCCACCCGGCCTGCTGGTTTCTCCAGCAGCGGCTCGGCCTCCAGTTGCTTGCAGACCAAGGACCGCCGCCCGACGAGGAGCCCTTCGACATCGCCGGCCTGGAACGCTACGGCGCCCGCGACACGCTGGTGGCGGAAATGCTGGCCGGCCGCCGGATCGAAGACGTGGGCCGCAAGCTGCGGGCCCGCGGCCAGCTGCCCCACGGCGCCCCGGGCGAGGCGGCATGGGGCGAGGTGCTGGAAGGCATGGATCTTGTCGTCCAACGAGTGCAGGATGCAGTGCGCCGGCCGGTGGAACCGCTGGAACTGGACCTCGTCGTGGACGACGTCGTTTTGCGGGGGTGGCTCAGCGGCCTCACCGAGAGCGGCCGGGTGGCCTTTCGCCCCGCGGCGTTGAAGGCCAGGGACCGGTTGCAGCTCTGGATCCACCACCTGGCCCTGTGCGCCGCCACGGCCGGCGCCCGGCCAGCGACGAGCCTCCATGTCGCCGCCGACAGAATCCTGCGCCTGGCGCCGGTGGCCGCTCCCCTCGAAATTCTCCAGGATCTGCTGGCCCTCTGGCGCGAGGGGCAGTCGGCCCCGCTGCCGTTTTTTCCGGACACCTCCCATGCCTATGCCGAGGCCTGGGCGCGAAGCGGCAACCCGGACAAGGCTCTGGCCGCCTGCCGCCGGACTTGGCGGGATGACTACAACGCCCGCGGCGATGCCTTTGACCCGGCCGTCCAGCTGGCCTGGCGCGGACAGGATCCCCTGCAGGAGCGATTTCAGCAAACCGCCCTGCGCGTCTTCGAACCGTTGTCGGTCGCCGCCGAAGAGGAGCCGCTGACATGACCGCCCGGCGCCTGGATCCGTTGCGCCTGCCGCTGCGCGGGCACCGCCTCATCGAGGCCAGCGCCGGCACGGGCAAAACCTATACCCTGGTGACGCTCTACCTGCGCCTGCTGCTGGAGGCCGGCCTCGATGTGGCCGACATCCTGGTGGTCACCTTCACCAATGCAGCCACCGAGGAACTCCGGGGACGCATCCGCCGGCGCATCTGCGAGGCCGTCGATGCCCTGGACACTCCCGGTGCCGCCGACGCCTCCCTGGCGGCCATCCTCGACGGCCTGCCGGATCGACGGGCGGCCCGACGGCACCTGGTCGACATTCTGACCCGCCTGGACGAGGCCGCCGTGTACACCATCCACGGTTTTTGTCAGCGCCTGCTCAGGGAAAACGCCTTTGAAAGCCGGGTGGCCTTCGAGGCAGAATTCGTCAGCGACGAAAGCGAGCTGCGCCGCACGGTGATTGCCGATTTCTGGCGCCGCCAGACCGAATCCATGAGCATCCTGGAAGCCCGCTGGCTCAGGCGCCAGTGGCGCACTCCCCTCGACCTGCTCGAGGCATTGGGGCCCCTGGTACGAGACGAGCGGATCCAGATTCTGCCCGATCCGGCCGCCATGGCGCAAACGGTTGATTTCGCCGCCCTGGCCGAGGCCTTCGAGGCCCTGAAGGGCGCCTGGTGCGCGGATCGCGAAGCCGTGGTGCAAATCCTGGAAACCAGCAGCGGGCTCAACCGGCGCTCGTACACCCGGCCGGTGGTACAACGTGCCGTGGCCGCCATGGACGAGATGCTCTCCGGAGACCTTCCCCTGAGCCTGCCGGATGAGCTGGAACGCTTTACCCCCGCCCTTCTCAAGGCGCAGACCCGGGCCGGCGAAGCCGCCCCGACGCACCCATTCTTCCACCGCTGGGCCGCCTTCGCCGAAACCTTTGACCGCACGTTGAAAGCCCGCAGGATAACGCTGCTGGCCGCGGCACGGGATTTTCTGTCCACCGAGATGGTTCGACGCAAGCGGCAGCGGCAGGTGCTCAGTTTCGACGACCTGCTGCGGCTGGTGGACGAGGCCTTGGCCGGCGCCGGCGGCCCGGCCCTGGCGGCCGCCATCCGGGAACGCTTCCCCGCGGCCCTCATCGACGAGTTCCAGGACACCGATCCGCTGCAGTACCGGATCTTCCAGCGCATCTACCGCCGGTGCGACGAATGCGGCCTCTTTCTCATCGGCGACCCCAAGCAGGCGATCTACAGCTTCCGCGGGGCCGACATTTTCACTTACATGCAGGCCAAGAACGACGCCGGCCCCCAGCGCATCCATACCCTGGGCACCAACTGGCGCTCGTCCACACGACTGGTGGCGGCGGTCAACCACCTCTTTTCCACTGCCCAACGGCCGTTTGTCTACGATCAACACATCCCCTTTGTGCCGGTGGATGCCAATCCCCGGGCCGACGAGCGCCCCCTGAAAATCGACGGGCAGATCCCGATGCCGCTGTGCTTCCGGTTCCTCGAAACCCGCGGCCGGGCCTTGACACGCAGGGGCGCCATCACCGCCAACGCGGCCCGGGAGGCGGCCGCCGCCGTCTGCGCCGACCAGATCGCCCGGCTGCTGTCTCTCTCGGCCAGGGGACGGGCCATGCTGGGCGACGCCCCTCTGCAAGCCGGCGACATCGCCGTGCTGGTGCGCAGCCACAATGACGGCCTGTGGATGCAGCGTGCCCTGCGCACCCGGGGTATTGCCAGCGTCAGCCTCAGCCAACAGAGCGTCTTCGACACCCTGGAGGCCGAGGCCCTGCAACAAGTGCTCACGGCGGTGAACGATCCGGGCAACGAGGGCCGCCTCAAAGGGGCTCTGGCCAGCGGGCTGCTCGATTGGCCGGCCGAGCAAATTCTCGCCCTCGATGACCAGGCACAGCAACGGGAAGCGGCCCTCGACCGGTTCCACGCCTACCGGGACCTCTGGCTGCGGCGCGGGTTCCAGCGGGCCTTTTTCGCGCTCATCGAAGGCGAAGGCATCCTGGAGCGGCTCCGGGCGGACCCGGACGGCGAACGGCGGCTGACCAACCTCCTGCACCTGGGGGAGCTGCTCCAGGCCGCCTCCAGGCAGTTTGCCGGTCCCGAGCGGCTCCTGCGCTGGTTGGCCGACCAGCGCTGCGGTCTCGACGCCGACGACGAACGGTTGCTACGCCTGGAAAGCGACGAGGCCCTGGTACAGATCGTGACCATCCACAAGAGCAAGGGACTGGAATACCCGGTGGTGTTCATTCCTTTTCCCTGGGCCGGAGGCACTGCAAACCGCGGCCCGGTGGTGTTTCATGCCCCGGATCCCCCCTACCCGGTGTACCTCGACCTGGGCTCCGACCGCCTCGAGGCCCACCAGGCGCTGGCCGCCGCCGAGGAACTGGCTGAACGGCTGCGGCTGCTGTACGTGGCCGTCACCCGGGCACGGCACCTGTGCGTGCTCACCTGGGGCCGCATCAACAACGCCGAACACTCGGCCCTGGCCTGGCTGCTGCACCCGGACCCCGGGCAAGACCCGCCCCGCAGCCTCATGAAGGATCTGACCGAGGATGAGATCAGGGCGCGCCTGGAAGCGCTGGCCGACGGGGCCGGCGGCGCCATTGAAATCAAGACCGCTGCCGAGGAACCCGCGCCGGCGCTCGAATCGGCCGACAAGGCCGGGGAAGCGCTTTCTGCGCGGCAGTTTACCGGCCGCATCACAGGCGACTGGCGTTTGACCAGTTACTCGGGCCTGCTGGCCGGCATGGACGCGGAACGACCGGACCACGACCCCGAGCCGTCGGCGGAGACGACCGACGCGCCCAGCGCACCGGTGGACGCCGTCTTTCGCTTTCCCCGCGGCACCGTGGCGGGCCAGTGTCTCCACGAACTGCTGGAAACCATCGATTTTCCCGTCGCCGAGGGGCCGGCCCTGGCAGAGGCCATCCAGCGGCACCTGGCCCGTTATGCCATCGACGCCGCCTGGCAGCCGGCCGCCGCGGAGATCGTACGCCGAACCCTGGACACCGCCCTGAACGCCGATGGATTGCACCTGAGGGCCATCGGCCGTCCCGACCGGCTGGACGAGATGGAATTCCACTTTCCCCTGGCCAGCCTGGTGCCGTCCCGCCTGGCCGGCGTCCTGGCGGATTTCGCCGGCTACCGCAGCACAGGGCAGGGGCTGCACTTCGACCCGGTGCAGGGGCTGATGAAAGGCTTCATCGACCTGGTCTTTCGCCACCAGGGCCGCTACTACATCGTCGATTACAAGTCCAACCACCTGGGCGACCACCTCCAGGACTATGGCCCGCGACAGATCAAGGGGGCCATGGCCGCCCACCGCTATGACTTGCAGTACCTGGTGTACACCGTGGCCTTGCACCGCTATCTGGCGCAGCGCCTGCCCGGCTACCGCTACGGGGAGCACTTCGGCGGGGTCTACTATCTGTTTCTGCGCGGCATGCACCCGGATCACGGGCCGTCGCAGGGCGTTTTTTTCCACCGGCCGGAACCGGCCCTGGTGGAGGCCTTGGACAGGCTGTTTGCCGGTAAAAACTGAAACACAGCGATTGCCAATGACTGCCGAGACGCTCAAAAAAATGGCTCAGCTCAAGACGCTGCGCGACCTGGACCGGCACTTCGCCCGGTGGGTCGGGGTGCTTTCCGGGGACGTCTCCGAGCCGTTGACCCTGGCGGCGGCCCTGGCCAGCCAACGGCTCGGCGAAGGGGATGTGTGCGTGGATCTCGGCCGTTTTGCCGGCCGGCGGCTCTTTGCCGACCCGGAAACGCAAGACGGATTGCCGGCCCCGGGTCTCGAATCCTGGATCGAGGTCTTGGGCGCCTCCGCCGCCGTGGGAACCCCGGAGACGCCGGAGCGCCCCCTGATCCTCGACGGAACCCGGCTCTATCTCGCCCGCTACTGGCATTTCGAGAAAACCTTGGCCGATGGACTGCACCGCCTGGCTTCGGCCTCGATACCCGTGGATCTCGAGCGGATCGAAGCGGCGCTCAATCGCCTGTTTCCACGGGCCCCGGGGGAACAGGACGATCAAAAAACCGCAGCGGCTCTGGCGGCCCTGCGCCGGCTGTGCATCGTCTCCGGTGGCCCGGGCACCGGCAAGACCCATACCGTGGCCGTCATCCTGGCCCTCATCGCCGAACTGGCCGGGCCGCCTTTTCCGCGAATGGTGCTGGCAGCCCCCACCGGCAAGGCCGCGGCGCGCCTCACCGAGGCGATCCGCAAGGCCCGCGAGCAGCTGCCGGCGGCCGCCGAGGTGCGCTCCGCCATCCCTACCGAGGCCATGACCCTGCATCGGCTAATCCAGGTCCGACCGGGACGGGCCAACCCCGGCCACGGCCCGGACAACCCGCTGCATCTGGATCTGCTGGTAATCGACGAGGCTTCCATGATCGATTTGCCCCTGATGAGCCGGACCGTGGCTGCCCTGCCGGAACACGCCCGGCTCATTTTGCTCGGCGACAAGGACCAGCTCGCCTCGGTGGAGGCCGGCAACGTCTTTGCCGACCTGTGCGCCAAACCCGGCCGCGGCTACAGCCCGGCCCTGTGTGCCCAACTGAAGCGCTGCGCCGCCTACGACGGCCCGGCGGATCCGGCGGCCACGGCGTTGGACGACTGCCTGGCGCTGCTGGAGAAGAGCTACCGCTTCGGCCCGCACAGCGGCATCGGCGCCCTGGCGCGCACCGTGCGCGCCGGTGCCGACCCAGTGCCCGTTTTCGACACCGGCGCGGAGGATGTGACCCATGTGGCCCCGGATCCGGCCGGTCCGCCGAGAACGCCAGAGGCCGCCGTCGACGCCTTTGGCGCCATCTTCAAGGCCGCCGATCCCGCCCAAGCGCTGGCCCGCCTGGAAAATTTCGCCATTCTCTGCGCCACCCGCGATGGCGCCGCCGGCGTGGTGGGAAGCAACAGTAGGGTGGAAATGGGATTGAAGGCGACCGGGCTGCCGGTGGAGCCGGGCGGCATGTACCGGGGGCGGCCGATCCTGGTCACCCGCAACGACTACCGACTGGGGGTGTTCAACGGCGACATCGGCATTCTCTGGCCCGACCCGATCGACGGCGTGCTGCGGGCCTGGTTCCGGCAAGCGGACGGCGAGTTGAAAAGCATCTCCCCCGGCCGCCTGCCGGCGCACGAGACCGCCTTTGCCATGACCGTGCACAAGGCCCAGGGATCGGAATTCGACCGGGTCCTGCTGCTGCTGCCCGACCGCGACGTGCGGGTGCTGTCGCGGGAACTGATCTACACCGCCGTCACCCGGGCCCGGCACCACATCGAGATCCGGGGAGACACCGGCCTGATCCGCAAGGCGACGGCCCGCACCGCCGATCGCGCTTCCGGCCTGGCGAAACGGCTGTGGCAAACCACCGGCTGAAAGGGCCCGGTCGTCTGCGAGGATAACGACCGGCAGATCGGCGAGGTCCTTCCATCGCCATCCCTTTAAATCGCCTTGAACCGCTTTCCGCCTTTCTGCCCAGGCAGGACAAACAGAGTCGGTCGGTAGCCGCCGTGATCCAGCGCCATACGCAAGTTGACCACTTCCTTGCTGCGCCGGAACCTGGTCCACGGAAACAAGTTCAAGCACAGCGGCATGGTGCTGCTGCAAATCGTCTTTTCCAGGCTTCCCGGGTTCGAGGGACGATCAGTTTTTCTGCCGGCGGCATTTCAGGGCGGCCCCGATAAAGGAGGCAAACAGAGGATGGGGCGCCCTGGGACGGGACTTGAATTCCGGGTGGAACTGGCAGCCGAGAAACCAGGGATGGTCCGCCAGCTCGACGATTTCCACCAGGCTGCCGTCGGGCGACGATCCGCTGATGATCAAGCCATGCTGGCCGAGGCGCTCACGGTAGGCGTTGTTGAACTCGTAGCGGTGGCGGTGCCGTTCGCTGATCTCTTCGGCACCGTAAGCCTTGAAGGCCAGGCTGCCGGCAGCCAGACGGCACGGGTAGGCGCCGAGGCGCATGGTGCCGCCCTTGTCCGAATCCACGTCCCGGTGTTCCATCCGGCCCGTGCGTGCGTCGAACCACTCGCGCATCAGGTAAATCACCGGGTCGGGGCTCTCCGGGTCGAATTCGCTGCTGCAGGCTTGGGGCAACCCGGCGACATGGCGGGCAAATTCGATCACGGCAATCTGCATGCCGAGACAAATTCCGAAGTAGGGGACTTTCTGCTCGCGGGCAAACCGGGCCGCCCGAATCTTGCCGTCAACCCCTCGCGCGCCGAACCCGCCCGGCACCAGGATGCCGTCGGCGGCTTCCAGTTTCCCGGCGGCGTTGGCTTCATCGATGGTCTCCGAGTCGATGAAGGTCAGGTTCACCCGGCAGCCGTTGGCAAACCCGCCGTGGCGCAGGGCTTCGTTGAGGCTCTTGTAGGATTCGGTCAAATCGACGTACTTTCCCACGATGGCGATGGTGACCTCGTCCACGGGGGAACGAAACGCTTCCACCACTTTTTCCCACCCCTCGAGCCGCGGCGCCCGGGTCCAGATGTGGAGCAGCTCGACGATCTTGTCGTCCAGCCCCTCCCGGTGAAAGCACAACGGCACCTCGTAGATGCAATCCACGTCCTTGGCCGTGATCACCGCGTCAACCCCCACGTTGCAAAACAGGGCGATCTTGGCCTTGATGTCCTTGTCCAGGATACGGTCGGAACGGCAGAGAAGAATGTCAGGCTGAATGCCGATGGAGCGCAGCTCTTTGACGCTGTGCTGGGTCGGCTTGGTCTTCACCTCCCCGGAAGTCCCGATATAGGGAACCAGCGTCAGGTGGATGTAGAGCACGTTCTCCTTGCCCTCGTCGGCGCGGAACTGCCGAATGGCCTCGAGGAAGGGCAGGCTCTCGATGTCGCCCACCGTGCCGCCGATCTCCACGATGACCACGTCCACCTCGGCGGACACCAGGCGGATGCTGTTCTTGATCTCGTCGGTGATGTGGGGAATTACCTGGACCGTGCCGCCAAGGTAGTCGCCGCGGCGCTCCTTGGTGATCACCGAATGGTAGATCTTGCCGGTGGTAAAGTTGTTGTCCTTGCCCAGCTTGGCCTGGGTGAAGCGCTCGTAGTGGCCCAAGTCCAGGTCGGTCTCGGCGCCGTCGTCGGTGACGAAGACCTCGCCGTGCTGGAACGGGTTCATGGTACCGGGGTCAACGTTGATGTAAGGGTCGAGCTTCTGGAGTGTCACGGTGAGCCCGCGACTTTCCAGCAGCGCCCCGATGGACGCCGACGCCAACCCCTTGCCCAGGGAAGAAAGCACCCCTCCCGTCACGAAGATGTATTTAGCCCGAGTCGTCATCCTGTCGTTTCCGTTGCCTTCGCTTGATCGGTTCGAGTGAAATTTTCCCCAGAGCCAGGGTGTCGGGTCGCGATGCGGTAAAACCGCCGCCCGCGGGCGCATTTGACGCCGCGGGCGGTGTTTCGGTCGAAAAAAATCAGAGCAAGTCCTCGGCGAAACGTGCCGCCTGGCCCAGCTCCTCTTCGATGCGCATCAACTGGTTGTACTTGGCGATGCGATCGCTGCGGGACATGCTGCCGGTCTTGATCTGGCCGGCGTTGAGGCCCACGGCCAGATCGGCGATAAAGGTGTCCTCGGTCTCTCCGCTGCGGTGGGAAATCACCGTGGTGTAGCCGGCCTGCTTGGCCAGCTCGACGGTTTCCAGGGTCTCGGTGAGGGTGCCGATCTGGTTGAGCTTGACCAGCACCGAATTGGCGATGCCGTCCTCGATGCCCTTGGCCAAGATCTTGGGGTTGGTAACGAAAATGTCGTCGCCGACGATCTGGATGGCCCCTTCGAGCCGTTCGGTCATCTTGTGCCACCCTTTCCAGTCCTGTTCGGCGAGGCCGTCTTCGATGGACACGATGGGATACTTTTCGATCAGCCTAGCATAGTAGTCGATCATCTGGAGGCTGGTCAGGGACTTGTTCTCCGATTTGAGCACGTAGCGGCTTTTTTGGTAAAACTCGCTGGCCGCCGCGTCCAGCCCGATGGCGATCTCCTTGCCCGGATTGTAGCCGGCCGCCTTGATGGCCTCGATGATGTAGGCGATGGCCGCCTCGTTGGACTCCAGGTTGGGGGCGAACCCGCCTTCATCGCCCACCGCGGTGCTGTGCCCGGCGTCCTTGAGGATCTTCTTGAGACTGTGAAAGGTCTCGGCGCCCATGCGCACCGCCTGGGCGATGGAAACGGCGCCCACCGGGATGATCATGAACTCCTGGATGTCCAGGTTGTTGGCGGCATGGGCCCCGCCGTTGACGATGTTCATCATCGGCATCGGCAGGTAGCGGGCGTTGAGTCCGCCCAGGTAGCGGTACAGGGGCAGGCCGAGGGCGTCGGCCGCGCTGCGGGCCACCGCCATGGAGACGCCCAAAATGGCGTTGGCCCCCAGCTTGGACTTGTTCTCCGTGCCATCCAGGTTGATCAGGTGCCGGTCGATGGCCGCCTGGTCGATGGCGTTCATGCCCAGCACGGTGGGGCCGATCTCCTTGTTGACGTTGGCGACGGCCTTGGTGACCCCCTTGCCGCCGTAGCGCTTGGTCCGGGTGTCGCGCAATTCCAGCGCCTCGCGCTTTCCGGTGGAAGCCCCCGAGGGAACCGCCGCTCTACCCATGGCCCCGCAGGCGAGCTTGACATCGACTTCCACCGTGGGATTGCCGCGGGAATCAAGAATCTCTCTGGCGTTGACTTCGACGATCTCGGTCATGGCATACTCCCCCTTGAATTTAAAGCGGGTCATTGGTTCGGCAAGCACCGATGCCGTCTTCACGATTGGGCGGGCAGGGGACCTTGCCACTGAGCAGAAAAAGACCACTTCCGGGGAAGTGGTGGCGACAGCGCAGCCATGGCGATCCGCTTGACAAATTAAAGAAGAATGATACCCTCCTTGCCCATCGCTGTCAAGAAAACCTGAAACCTCCAGCACGGGCGCTTCAATGGCAAGCCTCTATAAAAACGGGCAGTTGGTCGTCGCCGCGATTCGGGTGCTGACCCACCGGCACAACGGTCCGCCTTCGGTGGACGCCGTCACCGAAATGCTGAACTTTTCCTCCGAACAGGCCAACCTCATCTGCAGCAAACTCCACGAGCTGGGGATCATCGAGCTCCTGGAAGGCGGATTCGGCACCCGGCTCTTCGTGCGCGACCATGCCAAGCTGGAGGAGCTGCCCGACGAGGAACAGACGCCCGCCTTTGCCGAAGCGATAAAAAAATTCCAGGAAGAAAGAAAGTCCCTGACGCGCAAGGTGGACGCCATCAAGGCCGAACAGGCGGAGAAGAAAAAGGCGCTGCACGCGGAGCTGGAAAAGCAGCTGCGCGAAAAGCTGGTGCGCAAGCCGCCCAAGTGACCCCTCCTCGTCGATCATGCGACCTTCCGGCGCCTTTCAGCGCAACCCCAGGTCCCAGTTCCAAAATCCGGGCCGTTCCTTGAGGGACACGCCGGCGGGCATCGTTTCCTCCAGGCGAACCAGCAGCCGGTATCCGGCCTTGATCAAGTCTTTTTCGTGGCCCTTCAAATCCAGGATCCAGTTGGGATAGAGCCAGAAATTGGCGCCGTGGACCACCCCCCAGGCGGTCTCTCCCCTGGGGCTCTGGAAGGGTTTTTCCGGCGCGATGGCCGCAGGCACCGTGCGCGCCACGCACAGGGGCCAGTTGCCGCCGAGAACAACGCCTAGGGGCAGCGGGCTCCGCTTCGGCAGTCCCAGCAGCGCGTCGCCCCCCAGCTCGGGGCTGACGATGACCCCGTCAAACCCCATGCGCCGGGCCGCCGCCAGCGCCAGGGGATTGGCGAGGTTGCAAAACGGGCCGGCCCACACGGGCACCTTGAGCCGGTCCGGGAAAAGAGCTCGCTGCCAGGGGGCGTTGAGCACGAACCCCGCGGCGCCCACAGCCACGGCTTTTTGAATCTGCTCGGTCAGCCGAGGGGTTTCGCCTGGCCAGATCACCGGCGGCAGCCACCACCAGAGCCGCCGTCGCCTTCTGGCGGCGGCCTCCAGGCATATTTCATCCAGCCAGCAGCCGTCGTTTCCGGCCTTCAGTTCCCGGCCGATGCGCTGGCGTTTCACCGGCGCGTCGAAGCGATGGGGCTTGGGCAAACCGGCCTTGAAAACCGGGCCGGCGGCGACGGCAACCGCCGGCAGCTCGGACTGGAGTTTCCGGATCATTTCGGCCAGGGCCGGCTCGCGGCGGTCGATGAGGAAAACGGGCGCATCTTTGGGCGGCCGTTTGCCCCGCACCGGCTTCAGATGAAAACGCCCCCCCTTGGGCACCGCCTTGCCGATGCGCACCACCGCATGCCAGGGATCGTCCTCGTAGCCGATGCGTACCATGTCGCCAGCCAGAAGAGCTTCGCGCGGGGTCAGGTAGGCGCTGCCAGTCCCGCCGCGCACCCGTCCCACCAGCAGGCCGGAAGCGCCGGCTTCCCCCTCGGCGACCGGGTGTTGCGGCCGCTGGGGCAGGAAACGGTAGTGGGTGCCGGGCCTTCCCAGGGCGCGGCTCAGCAGCGAAAGGGCGTCGCGCTTGGCCTGGGGGTCGTGCCCCGCGTCGCGCAGCAGCCGGTAGGCGGCGGTGGTGTAGTAGACGTAGTGCGGCCCCTTCTTGCGCCCCTCGATCTTCCAGGCCGCCACCTGGTCGACGGTCTTGAGCACCTTCACCAGCACGTCGAGACTCAGGTCCTGGCAGGAAAAGGCGCGCGCCTTGCCACCGTCTTGTTCGTAGCGCCGGCGGCAGGGCTGGACGCAGCGCCCCCGCAGGCCGCTGCGCCCTCCAAGAAAACTGCTCCAGTAGCAGCGGCCGGAAACCGCGTAGCACAGGGCCCCGTGGATGAAGGCTTCCAAACGCAGCCCGGCCGGGCAGGCGGCCGCCATGGCCCGGATCTCGTCGATGGAAAGCTCGCGGGGAATCACCACCCGGTCCACCTGGAGCGACGATCGCACCAGGGCCAGGGCCTCGGGGAAGCTCACGTTGGCCAGGGTCGACAGGTGCAGCTCGCCGTCAAAACCCGCTTGGCGAGCCAGCGCTACCACCGCCAGGTCCTGGAAAATGATCCCATCCGGGGCCACCTGGCGCGCCAGCCGGCGGATGAGCCGGCCTGTGTCGTCCAGTTCGTCGGGCTTGAGCATCACGTTGAGGGTGACATAAACGCGCACGCCGCGGCAGTGGGCCAGGCCGGCGAGGGCGGCCAGGTCTTCGAAGGTAAAATTTTCCGCCGCCATGCGGGCCGAATAGTTCTTCAGGCCGCAATAGATGGCGTCGGCCCCGGCGGCCAGGGCGGCCAGAAAACTGTCGCGGCTGCCGGCCGGCGCCAGGATTTCCGGGACCGGCGGCCTGCCGGAAGAGAGCGCCGCCCCGGTTGATGGCGTCTGTGTCGTCACCTTGATGCCTCGCTTTAAATCAGAATCTCGGTTTTTCTATCTTGGATATAGCACCCGGTCAACTATCGGCAATCACCGCCGGCCTTGCCGCCCGGCCGGGCTGTGTTATAGTAGGCTGCTTGAAACTGAGAAATCATACGGAAAGGATCGCATCATGAAAATCGCCGTCAGCGGCAAGGGAGGCGTGGGCAAGACCACCTTCTCCGCCCTGTTGATTCGCACCCTGAGCGCTCAAGGCCGCAGCGTGCTGGCCATCGACGCCGACCCGGACGCCAACCTGGCCGGCGCCGTCGGCATTCCCGACGCCGAGGAGATCGTGCCCATCGCCGAAATGAAGTCCCTGATCTTCGAGCGCACCGGCGCCCAACCGGGCACCATCGGCGGTTTCTTCAAACTCAACCCCAAGGTGGACGACCTGCCCGACAGCCTCTCGGCCCGCCTGGAAAACATCAAGCTGATGCGCCTGGGCGGCGTCAAGAAGGGCGGCGGCGGCTGCATCTGTCCGGAGAGCACCCTGCTCAAGGCCCTGATCACCCACATCGTGCTGGCCCGCAACGAAGTGGTGGTGATGGACATGGAAGCGGGCATCGAGCACCTGGGACGCGGCACGGCCCAGGCGGTGGACCGGCTCATCGTGGTGGTGGAACCGGGCCGGCGCAGCATCGACACCGCCGGTCACATCCGGCAGCTCGCCGGCGAGATCGGCCTGCGCAACATTGCCATCGTGGGCAACAAGATCCGATCTCAAAAAGATATCGACTTTCTCAAGAACCATCTGCCCGACTTTGCCTTTTTGGGCGCCATCCCCTACGACGACGCCTTGATCGAAGCCGACCTCAACGGCGCTTCGCCCTTTGACGTGGACAGCCAGGCCAAGGCCGTGGTCCGCGACATGATCGACCAGATCTGATGCCGCTTCGTCCCCATGCCTCCAAGCGACCACCGCGACGCAGTGTCGAGCGCAAAAATTCGGCCCCGAGGCTGAAACCGGGCGCCGATACCCGTCTGCGGCGCATCTTCGCCCGCATCGGCATCCCCGAATCGGGGCCCTTCGTCGCCGACCGCTTCCAGCGCGAAGCCCTGGCCCGGGTAAGCGAGGGCGACTGCCTGGTCACCGCCCCCACCGGGGCCGGCAAGACCTGGATCGCCGAGCAAGCCATCGCCCGGGTGCTGGCCGCCGGGGGGCGGGCCTGGTACGCCTCGCCCCTCAAAGCCCTGACCAACGCCAAGTACCGGGAATTCAGTACCGCCTTCGGCGCGGACAAGGTGGGCATCCTCACCGGCGACCGCAAGGAGAACGCCGAGGCGCCGGTAACCACCGGCACCACCGAGATCCTGCGCAACCAGCTCTACGATGCCATGGACCGGGGAGTCGGCCTCGGCACCGACTTCGTGGTCCTCGACGAGGCCCACTATCTCGGCGACCCGGACCGGGGCGTGGTCTGGGAGGAGGTGATGATCTACCTGCCGCCGCGGGTGCCGCTGCTGTTGCTCTCGGCCACCATCGGCAACGCCCGGCAAATCGCCGATTGGCTGGAATCCATCCGCGGCCGGCCCTGCGCCGTGGTCCAGGCCGGTGAGCGCCCCGTCCCGCTGGAAGCCCTGTTTCTGCATCCCTCCGGGACCCTGATGCCGCTGACCGGCGGCAAGGACAAAAACGGACAACCCCGGCTCTACCGCAAGGTCTTCGATTACGCCACCGCCCGCCGCCCGCCGCGCCTGGCCCCGGGGCGGCGCCTGCCGCCCTTCGACCAGATCATCCGGATCCTGGGCGCCTACAACCTGCTGCCGGCGATCTTCTTTCTCAAGTCCCGCGCCGACTGCGACCGGGCGTTGAGCCTGTGCGCTGGCATCGAGACCGCCCCCGAGCAAACCGAGCGCCGGCGCCGGCGCCTGGCCGAACTGTCCGCCGCCAGCGAACACATCGCACGTCATCGCCAGCGGTTGGCAGCCGCCCGCTGGGGCGTGGCGGCCCACCACGGGGGCCAGCTTCCCGCCTGGAAACTGGTGGTGGAAACCCTGATGACCGAGGGGTTGCTCACGGCGGTGTTCGCCACCTCCACCGTGGCCGCGGGGGTGAACTTTCCGGCCCGGACCGTGGCCTTTCTCAACACGGACCGCTTCAACGGCAAGGATTTCGCCCCGTTGACGGCCACCGAGATTCAGCAGATGACCGGCCGGGCCGGCCGCCGCGGCATGGACCGCATCGGCTTCGTCCTCGCCCTGCCCGGCCCCTACATGGACCTGGCCCTGGCCGCCGAGCTGCTCGCCGCTCCCCCCTCTGTGGTGGAGAGCCAGGTGCGCATCGATTTTTCCATGGTCTTGAACCTCCTGCTCTCCCACTCCCCCCGCCAGGTGGAAGAGCTGCTCTCGCGCTCCCTGGCCGCCTTTGCCATCGGCCAGAAGACCCGGCGCCTCCATCGCCGCCGCGTCGATGGTCCGGCCCAGCTCCTGGCGGCCGATTTTCGCCGCCACCTCGCCTTTCTCCAGGAGCACGGCTTCGTGGACGAGACCGGCCGGCTCACCGTCGACGGGCGCTGGGCGTCCCGGCTCCGGGTGGACCAGCCCCTGATCATCGCCCAGGGGCTGCGCACGGGGGTGTTGGCTGTTCCGGATCCGGCCCTGCTGGCCGGGATGATTGCCAGTTTCGTCCAGGAGAAGGACGTCAACGAAAACGCGGCCCCCTTGGACCGCCACAACGAACTGATGGATGCCTGCCTGGCCTTGCAGCACACCTTGCGCCCCTTCGCCCGGCAAATGATCGACCGGGGCTTTGCCGTCCGGCCCCTTATGCCCCAGCCGGCGGCGACGGTCTACGCCTGGGCCAGGGGAGAAGATTGGCCCGCCGTCCAGCGGCACTCGGGAATGGCCGAAGGCGACCTGGTGATGCTCATCCTGCGCACCGCCGACAACCTGCGCCACATCCGGGCCCTCTCCGAGGCGTTCCCGGAGACGGCCGTCGCCGCGGGTCAGGCCGTGGACCTGCTCATGCGCGAGCCGGTGGCCACCGATTGGGGGATTTAGAAACTGAAAACTCGAAAAGACCCGGCCCTGAGGGACTCGCCTTGTCAGCCAGTGCGAATTTCAAGTTTCCGGTTTCAAATGAGCCTTGCGCACCCGGGTGGCGGCCACGCGCTCCTGGATCAAGGCCAGGTCGGCGTCCACCTCCTGCTGGATCTGCTCCAGGTCTTCGGGGGTGAGGTGCCGGAAACGGCCCTGGGCGCCGAGGTAGTCGCCCACCGGCAGGTCGCCTTCCAGGTTCAAGGTCCAGTCGGTGCCGTTTTCGATCTCGTAGAGGGGAAAGATGTTGCTGCGGGTGGCCAGGCGGGCGATCTTGATCGCCAGTGAGGACGCCACTCCCCAGCCGGTGGGACAAGAGGAAAAAACGTGGATGAACCGCGTGCCGCCCCGCATCTCGCGGGCCTTGGCGAACTTGCGGATGAAATCGTCCGGAAAGGCGATGTTGGCCGTGGCGGCGTAGGGGATGCGGTGGGCCGCCATGATCTCCATGATGTTCTTCTTGCGGGTGCGCTTCCAGCCCGCCCCGGGAGTGGTCGTGGTGCGGGTGCCGTAGGGGGTGGCCGAGGAGCGTTGCACCCCGGTGTTCATGTACGCCTCGTTGTCGTAGCAGACAAAGATGATGTCGTCGTTGCGCTCGGCGGTGCCGGACAGCGACTGGATGCCGATATCAAACGTTCCCCCGTCGCCGGCCCAGGCCACCACGGTGGTCTCGGTGTCCCCCTGCATGTCCAGCCCGGCGCGCACCCCGGCGGCGGAAACCGCCGCGGTGGCGAAAGCGGTGTGCAGAATGGGGACTTTCAGCGCCGTCATGGGATAGGGGCCGGCCATGATGGCGAAGCAGCAGGCCGGGATCACCAGCACGGTCTTCTCGCCGAGACCCTTCAGGGCGTGGTTGATAGCGATGCTGGCCCCGCATCCCGGGCACCCCAGGTTGCCCGGGTAGGTCAGTCCACGGTCGGCGTTGATCGACTCGCTCATGGCGTCACGCATTCCTCTGGTATCTGGTCAACGGGTCACGGTTTTACGTCCGGGTTGAGCCCCACCCAGCGGCTTTCGGCCTCGGGCGCCGGTGTTTCCTCGGCAAGGCGCAGCACCTCGGCGATGGTCTCGGGGGTAATGTCCCGGCCGCCCAGGCCGGCGATGTAGCTGTACACTGCCGGGCGCTGTTCCAACGGGCACAGGGCGCCCTGGATTTCCCGGGCGAAAATCCCGCCGCTGCCGAAGGAGACGTTGCGGTCGATGACGGCGACGCGCGGCGCCGACCCGAGCACGGCGCGGATCATCTCGGCGGGAAAGGGGCGAAACTGCTTGATCTTGCACAGGCCCACGCGCTTTCCCTGTTCTCGCTGCTGCGCGACGACGAGGCGGGCCGTGCTGGTCACCGAACCGGTGGTCACCAAGACCAGGTCGGCATCCTCGCACCCGACGGTCTCCACGGCGCTGTGGCGACGCCCGAAGACGCTTTCAAATTCGCCTGCGATGGCATCGAAAGCCGGGCCGGCCGCCTCCATCCCGTCCTGGATGCTGCGGCGCATCTCCATGAAAAAGGCCGGGCCCACCATGGGATAGAGGGCCTGGGGGTGGTCGACGTCGATGCGGAAGCGCGGCTCCAGCGGCGGCAGGAAACGGTCCACCGTCTCCTGGTCCGGCACGTCCACCGGCTCGAAGGTGTGGGAGACGTAAAAAGCGTCGATGACCACCATCGCCGGCAGGTTGACCGTCTCGGCCAGCCGGAAGGCGATGAGGGTGGTGTCCAGGGCGTCCTGGGCGTCTTCGCAGTAGAGTTGGATCCAGCCGGTATCGCGCTGGGCCAGGCTGTCGCTCTGGTCCATCCAGATGTTCCACCCCGGCCCCAGGGCCCGATTGACCTCGCCCATGACGATGGGCAACCGCGCCGCCGAGGCCCAGTGAAGCACCTCGTGCATCAGGGCCAGGCCATGGCTGCTGGTGGCGGTGAAGGTCCGCACCCCGGTGGCCGCGGCGCCGATGACCGCCGCCATGGAGGAATGCTCGCTTTCCACCGGAATGAAACGGGCCTTGAGCGATCCGTCGGCGCAGTGCTGGCTGATGGCCTCGATGATGTGGGTCTGGGGGGTGATCGGGTAGCCGGCCACCACCTGGACCTTGGCCAGCCGCACCGCTTCGCTGATGGCGTGGCTGCCTTCCAGAACCTGCCTCATGCCGATTCCTCCTCCATGTCCATGGCGCAGCGGGGGCATTCCACCGTGCAGATGCCGCATCCCTTGCAGTAGTCCAGGTCCACGCTGCGCCGCCCCCCCTCGCCCACCAGAATGGTCTGCTCCGGGCAAAAAATGCGGCAGTTGTCGCAGTCGTTGCAGATCCCGCAGTTGAAACAGCGCGCCGCTTCGGCCAAGGCGTCCCGGGGCTTCAAGGTCGCCACGGCCTCTTCGAACCCGTTGGCCGCCGCGGCCGGCGCCAGGGCCGGGATGGCACAGCGCTCGGCCCGCAGAAAATAATCGGTGTTGACATCGGCGAAGGTGACGACCCGGCCGTTGCGCCGGCTTCTTTCACCGTTGAGGTAAATCTCCATCGACAGGGCCGGGCCAGGGCCCACCCGGCAGCGGTCCACCGCCGGCGCCACGGCCTCCGGGCCCTCGGTGAACAGGGCGTGAAGCGCGATGGCGGCCTGTTTGCCGGAGCCGATGGCATGGGCCACGCTGTTTTCCGCCGTCACCGGGTCGCCGATGTAGCCCACCGTGGGCGTGCCGCGGCAGATGGCGCAGTGGCTCAAACGGATGGCGTCGGCCTCGTCGGCAGGCCGGTGCCAGGGCTCGGCGACTCCTGCGCCGATGCCCGAAAACACCGCCTTAAAACGCATCTCCTGGGGCGGCTGCTTGGCCGGCACGGCCCGCACCCGGCCGTCGGCCCCCACCTCGGCGGCCCTCATCGGCTGCAGTGTCATCCGGACCCCGTTGCCATCGGCCGCCGCCGAAACCGGGGCCATCAATTCGACGATCCTGACACCTTCGGCCTCCGCGGCGGCAATCTCGTGGCCAAAGGCGGGCATGTCCTGCCGGCGTCGGCGATAGACGATGGTCGGCCGCGCCCCCTGGCGCAGCAGGGTGCGGGCCACGTCGATGGCGGTGTTGCCGCCGCCGATCACCGCCACCTCTCCGCTGGCCACGGGTGCCGATCCGGCCTGCACCTGTTTCAAGAAAGCCAGCCCGTCGATGATGGAGGCCTCGCCGGAAATGTTGAGCCGCAGGGGAGCTGCCAGCCCGGCGCCCACCAGCACCGCGTCGTAGCGCGCGGCCATTTCGGCCAGCGTATCCGGGTTGACGGGCCGGTTGCAGTGGATTTTCACCCCGGCCGCCGCGATGCGGTCAATCTCCGCCGCCAGCACCGCCTTGGGCAGCCGGTAGGAGGGAATCCCCCAGCGCAGCACGCCGCCGGGTTCCTCGGTGCTCTCGAAGATCTCGGCCGAAATTCCCAATTGGGTCAAGAAATAGCCCGCCGCCAGCCCAGCCGGCCCGGCCCCCACGATGGCCACCTCGCGCTGGAGGAGAGCCGCCGCCGGCGACACCAGAGGGCTGCAGGCTGCCAGGCCGGCATCACCGATGTAGCGCTCCAGGGCGTTGATGGCGATGGGCGCATCCAGCTCGGCCCGGTTGCAGGCGTCTTCGCAGGGATGGAAGCAGACCCGGCCGCAGACCGCGGGAAAGGGATTTTCGCGGCAGATGTGCGCCCAGGCGTCATGAATCTGCCCCCGGGAAGCCAGCATCTCCACGGTGGGGATGTCGATGCCGGCCGGGCAAGCGGCACTGCACGGTGCCGTCTTGAAGCGGTACACCGGCCGCACGAAACGCCAGGAGCCGGTGCGATTGGCCTCGGTGCTGGTGCGGCTGACGGGAAAGAGCAACGTCGGGCGCAAGGATGCGATCATGCTTCCTCCCCCTTGAGAAAGTGGACCCGGTCGTAGGCAGCTCGGGCCGCAGCAACGTTTTCTTCCTTTTTGACGGGAACTTCCTGGCGCACGGCGGTCTCGATATGCGCCAGCTCCGGCATCCCGAAAGTGCGCGCAAAAGCCCCGAGAACGGCCGTGTTGATAATGGGGTGGGTCCGGGTGCCGAGCCGATGGGCCACGGCGATGCCGGTGGCGTCGACCCAGGCCAGGCGGAAATCGCCCGCCGCCAACTCGATCTCGGGCTGAACGGCGCTGTTGACCAGGATCCAGCCGCCGGGTTTGAGCCCCCGGGTGACGTCGATGGCGCCGATGAGCTTGGCGTCCATCACCACGATGTGGTCGGGGTTGTACACCCCGCTGCGCAGGCGGATTTTCTCGTGGGCGATGCGCAGGTAGGCTTCCACCGGGGCCCCGCGCCGCTCCACGCCGAAAAGGGGAAAAGTTTGCACCTCCCAGCCGGCTTCGAAGAAAGCCTTGGCCAGGGAGATGGAAGCCAAGACCGTGCCTTGACCGCCGCGGCCGTGGAAGCGGATTTCCTGCATCCGGAGGCCCCCTTGAGGATAGAGGTGTTAGGCGCAACCGAAAAAGCTTTCAGCCTGGCCAAACCCTTACGAGCCCGCCGCGCCGAAGTCAAGGCAAAAATGGCTTCAGCCGGTGAACACCACCACCATGACCCGGGCCGAACCGCCGATGCCCCGCAAGCCGTGGGGGATGGAGGAATCGAAATAGATGCTGTCCTCCGGCGCCAGTTCAATAACCTGGTCCGGGGAACGGAACTCGAGACGGCCGTTGAGCACGAAGATGAATTCTTCGCCGTCGTGGGTATTGTAGGGGATTTCGTCCACCCCACGCGGGTCGATCTCCACGATGAACGGCTCCATCTGTTTGTCGACCATGGGATGGGCCAGGGACTCGTAACGGTAGCCGATGCCGGCATAACGGTCCGCGTGATTGAGCTTCTTGATCTCCCGGCGCGCCTCGCGGCGCACTACCACCAGCCGCTGCTGGTCCGGCGCATCCTGGAAGAAATATCCGATCTTGACCCCCAGGGCGTTGGAAATCTTGATCAGGGTAGCGATGGGCGGGGCCCCGCTGTTGTTTTCGATCTGCGACAGGGAAGGCTTGGAGAGGCCGGTGCGGTCGGAGACCGCCTGGAGGGTCAGTCCGCGCTTGAGGCGCAGCTGCTTGATCTTGGTGCCGATATTCAGGGCCGCCACTTCCTTGCGGACGTCTTGGAACGGAGATCGTGGCATGGATCTTTCTCTGGGATTTCAATCGGATAAATTTGCGGCAAACTACAGGTGGCAAAGTAGCATGAACCCCCGGGGGGATCAAGCCGGCAGAATTTCACCGTCCGCCAGAAGAACAGCTCAGCTTTCCAACTTGCGCCGGGCGCGCATCGCCTTCTGGCGCCTGGCGGCCGACAGCTCGGCCTTGCGCAGGCGCACCGAGCGGGGGGTAATCTCCACCAGTTCGTCTTCGCGGATAAAGGCGATGGCCTGCTCCAGCGTCATGGGACGCACCGGCGACAGCAGCACGTTGTCGTCCTTGCCGGCGGCGCGCATGTTGGTGAGCTTCTTTTCCTTGCATGGGTTGACGTCGATATCCTGACCGCGGTTGTGCTCGCCCACGATCATCCCCTCGTATACCGGGTCTCCGGGCACCACGAAGAGGCGGCCCCGCGGCTCGAGGTTGAATAGGGCGTAGGCCACCGCGGCACCGGCGCGGTCCGCCACGATGGAGCCGCTGAAGCGGCCGGGAAAATCGCCCCGGTAGGCCTCGTAGCCCTCGAAAACGGCGTGCATGATCCCCGTGCCGCGGGTGTCGGTGAGAAACTCGTCGCGGTAGCCGATCAGGGCCCGGGTGGGCACGGTGAATTCCACCCGCACCCGGCCCTTGCCGTTGTTGACCAGGTCGATCATGCGCCCCTTGCGCAGGGTGAGCTTCTCGGTGACCACGCCCAGGAACCCCTCCCGGCAGTCCACCAGCAGCCGCTCGACGGGCTCCTGCTTGATCCCTCCGGCCTCGCGGAAAATTACCTCGGGCCGGCCCACGCAAAACTCGTAGCCCTCGCGGCGCATGGTCTCGATGAGAATGGCCAGCTGGAACTCGCCGCGCCCCTTGACCACCACGCTCTCCTTGTCGCCGTTGGCCTCCACCTGGATCGCCACGTTGCGCAGGGCCTCCTTTTGGAGCCGCTCGCGGATGCGGCTCATCTGCACGTACTTGCCCTCCCGTCCGCTCAGGGGCGAATCGTTGATGGCAAAACGCATCGACACCGTGGGCGCGTCCACGTGGATACGCGGCAAGGGTCGGGGTGAGGCTGCCGTGCAGATGGTATCGCCGATGGTCACATCCTCGATGCCCGCCAGAACGGCGATGTCCCCCGGCTGCACCTCGTCCACGGCCTCCAGGCTGATGCCCCGGTACACCTGGAGCTTGGAGATCTTCAGCGGACGCCACTCCCCGTCGGCCCCGATGCACACCAGGGCCTCGCGAAAGCGGGCGGTGCCATTGAAGATCTTGCCCACCGCCAGGCGCCCGAGATAGTCCGAGTAACCCAGGTCCGAAACCCGCATCTGAAACGGGGCCCCGGGGTCGTGGGCCGGCCCGGGGATTTCGCCGATGATGGTATCCATCAGGGGCGTCAGGTCCGTCCCCTTCTCTTCCAGGCTGCGCTGGGCGATCCCCTCGCGCCCGATGGCGTACAGCAGCGGAAACTCGAGCTGCGCCTCGGTGGCGTCCAGGTCGATGAGCAGGTCATAGATCTCGTCGAGCACTGCCGCCGGCCGGGCGTCGGGCCGGTCGATCTTGTTGATCACCACGACGAGCTTCAACCCGGCCGCCAGGGCCTTCTTGAGGACGAAGCGGGTCTGGGGCAGCGGCCCTTCCGAGGCGTCCACCAGCAAAATGGCCCCGTCCACCATGGACAAGGCCCGCTCCACCTCGCCGCCGAAATCGGCATGTCCCGGGGTGTCGAGAATGTTGATGCGCACGCCGTCCCAGACCACCGAGCAGTTCTTGGCGGCGATGGTGATGCCCCGCTCACGCTCCAGGTCCAGGTTGTCCATGAGCCGCTCGTCCACGGCTTGGTTTTCCCGGAAGAGGCCGCTCTGGCGAAACATGGCATCCACCAGGGTGGTCTTGCCGTGGTCCACGTGGGCGATGATGGCGATGTTGCGCAGGTTGTCGTTGCGTTGAAGTGCAGGCATGATGGTTCCAGGTTCAGGGTTCCAGATTCCAGGTTTGGGGCTGAAAGGGACAAAGAAGACTTGATGGGCCAAGTTTCACGTATCCAGGTTCAAGTTCCAAACCGGCTTTCGTGCCGCGGGGAGAATAAGGCGCCAAGCGAGCCTTGGCAAGGAGACAAACGATCCACCGCTTGTATTTTATAGCCTTCCCGAGCGGAAGATGGAGTCGAGGCCGTGATGATCAGCCCCCCCGTGAGACGGTTGACGCCCTTTTCGATCTTGCTGTCGAGCCCCTCGAATCCCGTGTGGCGCAGTTCGAAGACCTGGCGACCAGCGACGCTGTTGCGTAAAATGGCCGCCAGGTAACGGGGCAGGGACCCGGGAAATAGCGCCGAAGCGCGCCAGGGAGCCGATGCGCGTCGGTCGGCGAACGCTGGGCATGGGAGCGGTTTCCTGTTGAAGGTTGATGTTGCAATCTTCATAACCCGATCCTCAACGATAGGCAAGCCGGGCCCGAAGCCAGGCCAACCAACCCGCACCCGAAAATCACTGTTTGGCGAAAGATCGATTTGACCGGAATCCTCGGCTAGGTTATGAAAACCACACTCCCCACACGGCACGACCACTTACCAAAAGGCGCATTATGGAAGCCACCAACAATCCGTCCCGCATCGCCTCCCTTGAAGCCCGGGTCCAGGAACTGACCGAAGAACTGCAACGTACCCGGGAAGGCTACGAAACAGCCCTGGAACGCTGCCGACGCGTCCAGACCGAGCTCGAAGCCCAGGTGAAAGCCCGCGATACCGAGCTGGCCCGGGCCAACCAGGACTTGCAGTGCCAGATCCTCGAGCGGCGCCGGGTGGAGTTCCAGCTCCAGCAGAACCAGAAGATGCGCGCCATCGGCACCCTGGCCGGAGGCATCGCCCACGACTTCAACAACATCCTGGCCGCCATTCTCGGATACACCGAAATGGCCATGATGGACACCGACGCCGAGTCGCCGGTGTACCGACGGCTGGGCAACGTGCTCAAAGCCTGCGACCGGGCCCGGGACCTGGTGCAGCAGATCTTGACCTTCAGCCGCCAGAACGACGCGGAGATCCGCCCCCTGGCGCCGCTACCGATCCTCAAGGAAACCATCAAGCTGCTGCGCGCCGGACTGCCGTCCACCATCGAGATCGAATCCCGCCTGCCCGCCCAGCTTCCCATGGTCTTGGCGGATCCGGCCAATCTGCACCAGGTGGTGATGAACCTGTGCACCAACGCGCGGGAAGCGATGATCGAAACCGGCGGCCGGCTCACGGTGGCCGCCGAAGTGATCGAGCTGACCAAACGGGACCGGCGCCGGGCCCCTGACCTGCTGCCGGGCCGCTACCTTGAACTCACGGTGGCCGACACCGGCGTGGGAATCGCCCCCGAAGTCCTCGACCGGGTTTTCGATCCCTACTTCACCACCCAGGCGCGCAAGAACGGCGCAGGCCTGGGGTTGGCGGTGGTCCACGGCATTGTGCACCGCCACGGCGGCAGCATTCACATCGACAGCACCCTGGGCCGCGGCGCCACCGTCACGGTGCGCCTGCCGGTGGTCGACACGGAAAAACCGTCGGCCACCATCGGAGAGGGCCCCGCCAAGGGCGGCGGGGAGCACATCCTGTTCGTCGACGACGAGCAGACGCTGGTTCATATCGGCCAGCAGATGCTTGAACGGCTGGGCTACACCGTCACCTGCCGCACCAGCAGCGTGGAGGCTCTCGAAGTTTTTCGGGCCAATCCGGAGCGTTTCGATCTGGTCATCACCGACCAGACCATGCCCAATATGACCGGCACGGAGCTGTCGCGCCAGGTCCAGACTCTCCGGCCGGGTCTTCCCGTGATCCTGTGCAGCGGCTTCAGCGAAACAATCGGCTCGGAAAAAGCCATGGACTGCGGCATCCGGGGCTTTCTGCTCAAGCCCATCGCCCTTCGTGACCTGTCCCAGGCGATCCGCCAGGCCCTGAATCACGCCGCCCCCTGAGGCGTTTCGGCTTACATCAGAATTTACTTCCCTAGCGAGTGTCCCTTCATAAATGGCTTTTTTGCATCTTTGCGTTCTGCTCAAAAAATAATCCCCAGCATATCAACCAGATGCCTGCGGTTATTTTTTCCGAAGGCCTTGAGACAGAACAAAAATCCTCATTTCTGGAGGGGCACTCGCGAACGAAGCTGGCCGCAGGCCGCCGCCAGTTCCCGCCCCTTGGTGCGGCGCCGGCAGACGAAGACCCCGGCCTCGGCCAAGCGCCGGGCAAAGGCTTCGACCTCGTCCGCCTGCGGCGCGCGATAAGCCGCAACTCCACTGAGCGGATTGTACCCGATGAGGTTGATGCGCGCCTTGAACGGCGCCAGTAGCGCAGCCACTTGGCGGGCATGCTCAGGCCGGTCGTTGACCCCGGGCACCAGCACGTAAGCCATCATCAAGGCCGCATCCTTGGCCAACGGAAACGCCCTGAGCGCCTCCATCAGCCGCGCCAGCGGCACCCTCCGGTTGACGGGCATCAGTTCGTTGCGCAGGCGGTCGTTGGGGGCGTTGAGGGACACGGCCAGCTTGAGATGGGGCCAGTTCAAGGCGGCCAGGGACCGGATGCCGTCGTCCAGGCCGCAGGTGGAGATCGTCACATGACGCATGGCCACGTCCAACCCGCGTTGATCGGTGATCACCCGCACCGCCTGCACCACGTTGTCGAAGTTGTCCAGGGGCTCCCCCATTCCCATGAACACCACGTTACGCACCCCGTCGCCGAAGCGCCGGCGGGCCGCCACCACCTGCCCCACAATCTCCTCCACCCGCAGGTCGCGGCGCCAGCCCATGCGGGCCGTCTCGCAAAAGCGGCAGCCCATGCGGCATCCTACCTGGGTGGAGACGCAGACCGTCAGGTGGGTGGCCATGGGCAGTACCACCGATTCGATGGTCTCGTCGTCGCAAAGCCGGGTGACAAACTTGACCACCCCACCGGAGGTCTTGGCGTCCACCACCACGCCCGGTTCAAAAGACGCGTCTCGGGCCAGCGCCGCCGCAAGGCGCGGGGAGGCTTGCAGCGCGGGGGTCTGCAGGGGATCCAGGCCTTTTTTGTAGACGGCCGCCAGAATCGCAGCGGCATGGTAGGCCCCACGGCCGTAGCGCCGGCCGAGTTCGTCGGCCAGCTCCGGGAAGGTCAGCTCAAGAATCGGCAATGGATCGGTGGACATCGGCTGTCCTCCTGGGCGTCAAATTGATTCGGGCAGGGTTTCGGGCACCGGCTGGAGGACATGCTGCAAACCCAAAAAATCAGAAAACATTTCAAACGATAGGACGTTGCCAAAGACCGCCAGTTTTGGGCGTTCGAACTTTAATTGTTCCAATTGTAACGTTTTTCTATAACCGGTTCAGGTCTCGACGAAATAGCTCTCCCAGGATTGGGAAATCGACTCGCGGGTCAGCCTGCGCGGCAGGCCGGCATAGTGGGCCTGGTCAACGAGGTTGTCAATGAGATCCCGCGGATGGCAGGCGCTGAGGCTGATGCCGAGGCGCTCGTAATAGTAGGCGATGAGGTAATCGAGGGCCGCCTGGTCGAATTCGACCCGGTTGGCCTCGCACATCCGCTTGAAGATAAGGGAATACTCCTCGCGGTTGGGGGGGCCGATCTTGATCTTGTAACGGATCCGGCGCAGGAAGGCCTCGTCCACCAAATCCTTGGGCTCCAGGTTGGTGGAGAAGATCACCAGCTGGTCAAAGGGGATTTCGAATTTCATCCCGGTGTGGAAGGTGAGAAAGTCGGTGCGCCGCTCCAGGGGAATGATCAGGCGGTTGATCAGGTGCTGCGGATCCACCTGCTGGCGGCCAAAATCGTCGATGATCAGCAGGCCGTTGTTGGCCTTCATCTGAAAGGGCGCTTCGTAGAACTTGGTCACCTGGTTGAAGTCCAGGTCCAGGTGCTTGAGGGTCAACTCGCCGCCGACCATCACCATCGGCCGGCGCACCTTCACCCAGCGCTGGTCCCAGTCCTGCTCGGTGCCCTTTTCACCCGTGGCATGGTGGGTCATGGGATCGTAGAGGGTGATGATCTCGTTGTCGATTAACACGGCGTAAGGGACGAAAATCTCCCCGGGAAGGATGTTGCCGATGGTCTCGGCGATGGTGGTCTTGCCGTTTCCCGGAGGTCCGTAAAGGAAGATCGATTTTCCCGAGCTGACCGCTGGCCCCACCCGGTTAAGCAGCTCTTCGCCGATGACCAGGTGGGAAAAAGCTTCCCTGACCGTCTCTTCACGCACGATGATGCTCTTGATGGTCTGGGCCAAGACCATGGTGCGGTAGTCCTGGAAGGATACCGGCGCCGGACCGGCGTAGCGGCACTGCTCCATCAAGAGCCCCGCCGTCTGGCGTCCACGGTCGGTCAAGGCGAAACGGTAGGTGAGCTTGGACAGGGAGCCGGCGCTCTTGGCCTCGGCCATCTGCTCCTTGCGCAGGTCTTCCACCGCGGCATCGATGACGGTGGGCGGCAGCTTGACGCGGCTGCTGATCTCCGGGATGCTGAATTCAACCATGTGCAAGGCATGTTTGAGAATCAGATCGCGCAAAAAACTCAGGCTAAGCCCGGATTCGGCAACGGACTTCACCGGCGGCGGCGTTCTCTTGAAAAAATCATCCAAATCTTTGGGATCTGCATAACCAAGCGCCACGAGGTTTTCGCCCAGGCGCCCGCCGTGCCGCCGCTGCCGTTCGAGGGCCTTGGCCAGTTGATCTTCCGTGATCCGATCCTGCCGCAATAATTCCTGCCCGAACAATTGCGCCATCGCTGCCTCCCTGCACTGCTTTGTCGGCCGGCTTGGTTATCCCTGGTTTTCTCCACGGGCGTGTGGTTCATCTGGATCAAACTCTGAGGAGTCTGTCAAGAGGAAGCGTTCCCAAAATGACAAGCCAAGAAAATGCGGCGAGGCGCGCCCGAAGTCGAAAAATCCTTTGGAAGCGGCTTCGTCACCCGTGGGGGGTTGCCCAGCGTCGTCTTTTTGTAAAAGAAAAAATCAGGTTTCAGGCGTGGAGGGCGGAGACGAAATCCTCCGGCGGCACCTCGATGCCGGTCCAGAGGAAGAAGCTGCGACGGGCTTGGTAGGCCAGCACCCGCAAACCGTCGGAAAACGGGCAGCCGGCCTCCTCGGCGGCGGTGCGCCAGAAGTTCTCCCGGCGACCGCAGTTCAAGTCCAACAGCAACTTGCAGCTCTCCAAGGGCAGGCGCAAAACGATGTCGGCCATCTCCGGGGCTTCCTCGAAACCGGAGATGCTGGTGGCATTGACGACCAGGTCCGCCTGGCGGCTCGCGCCGGCCAAGTCGTCCAGGTTGACGGCCGTGCCGCCCAGGGCGTCGGTGAGCCGGGCGGCGGCTTTCGGGTTGCGACCGGTCACCCAGACCTGGGCAGCCTGGAGCCAGACCAGGATGAAAACAACAGCCCGGGCCGCGCCCCCGGTGCCCACCACCAGAACCCGGCGCCCGGCCACGGCGAAACCGCGCTCGTCCAGGACGTCCATGACACCGACGGCGTTGGTATTGTACCCCTTGAGAACATTTTTGCGGCGCACGATGGTATTAACGGCGCCGATGATGTTGGCGCCTTCGGAAAGCACGTCCAGATGGGGCACCACCTGCTGCTTGTAAGGCGCCGCCACGCCGGCGCCGGCCAGGTGCAGAATCCGCAGGCTGGCCACTGCCGGTCCCAGATCCTGCGGATCCACCTGGAAAGGCACACAGGCGCCGTTGAGCCCCACCCGGGCCATCACCCGGCCGAAGAGGCCAGGACTGAGGGGGCCATGAACCCGCCCATCGCTGAAGATGGCAAACACCGGCGTCGCCGCATCAAAATGCGCGCTGAAGACGGCCGCGGTCATGGCATGATCCCCTCCGGGTCCCGGCCGAAGCGCCGGGAAGATCGGGCCGGTTGCCCCAGCGCGCTCAGGCTCCGATGAGCCTCTTGACGCTGCTGGTGATCGCCTCGGCTGAAGCCGGTTTGGGCAGGTAGTCGTCGGCCTCCATGCTCATCCCGTCGTAGTGCGAATAGCGGGTGGAAGAGACATGGGAGGCCACCGCCGTAAGCATCACCACCGGGATGCCGCTGAGCTGCGGATCTTTCTTCAGCTCCTTGCACACGGCGTAGCCGTCCATTTCCGGCATCATCACGTCCAGCACGATGGCGTCGGGCGGGTTGGCCCGCACCTTGGCCAGGCCTTCAACGCCGTCGTAGGCCACCTCCACTTCAAAGCCTTCCTTTTCCAGGTTGCCTTTCACGATGGCGCAGAAATCCGGCTCGTCATCCACTACCAGGATTCTCTTTTTGTCTGCCATGGGACACGCTCCTTGCGCCTGCGGCGCGTTCGGGGGTTCCGGGTTCAAAGTTCAAGGTTCAAGATTCGAGGTCTCAGCTCTCAGGTTTCAAGTTCAAAAGAACAGAAAAAACCAAAATTCCAAGCATTGTGGCCGGGGGCAGTGCTGAAACCTGAGATCCGCCACCCTTCCCAATGACCAATGATCAATCAAACCTCCGGCCTCGGCAACACGCCGGCGCGCTGGGCGATCTCGGGCACCTTGTGTTCCCACTCGATGGCCATCAGGTGGACCCCGGCCACGCCGGGCATCTCCTTGAACTCCTGGATCTGCTCAATGGCAGCGGCGATCCCCTCCTCGGCCTGCTTGCCCTTTTCGGCTCCCTCCAGCCGCTTGATGAGCGCCTCGGGCACGTCCATACCGGGCACGAACTTGGCCATGTACTTGGCCATACGGGCGCTTTTCATCGGCGTCACCCCGGCGAGGATGTAGCAGCGTTCCGCCAGCCCCATGTCCACCGCCTGGCGCATGAATTGGCGGAAGCGCTCCATATTGTAGATGCACTGGGTCTGGACGAAGTCCACCCCGGCATCGACCTTGTTGGCCAGCCGGTGGACGCGAAACTCGGTGGGATCGCCGAAGGGGTTGCAGGCGGCACCGATGAACATCCGCGGTGGCCCGTCCACTTCGTCGCCGTTGGGAAACTTGCCCTCGTCGCGCAGCTTGCGCACCAGGGCGATCAACTGCATCGAATCGATGTCAAAGACGTTCTTGGCCTGGGGGTGGTTGCCGAAGTGCTGATGGTCCCCGCTGAGGCAGAGCATGTTGCGAATTCCGAGGGCGTAGGCGCCGAAGATGTCGGCCATCATCGCCAGGCGATTGCGGTCGCGGCAGACCATCTGGAAGTTGGGCTCCAGCCCGTCGGCCACCATCAGGGCGCAGGAGGCCATGCTCGACAGGCGCACCACGGCCGTCTGGTTGTCGGTGACGTTGATGGCATCCACCACCCCGCGCAGGTGCGCGTACTTCTCCCTCAGGTGCTCGACGTTGGCCCCCTTGGGCGGCCCGCACTCGCCGGTGAAGGCGAAGTGGCCGGCCTTGAGGATCTTTTCCAGGTTGCTGCCCGACTTCAAACCGTTTGCGCTCATTTTACCAGTTCCTCCCTGATGCTGCGCCGCGGACCGCCGTCTCTGGCCGTGCGCCAGTCCTTGGCCTCGTGAAAGACGCGCAGGTCGGCAAGCCGTCCGTTTTCCATCTTCTTGCGTACGATCCGGTCCCAGATGCACTCGGTCTCGTTGGACACCTCGCAGACGCCGTCGGCGCTGCCGCCGCAGGGACCGTGCATCAGGCTCTTGGAGCAGCGCGCGATGGGGCACAGCCCCTCGAACCGATGCACGATGCAGGTGCCGCAGCCGGCGCAGCGCTCCTCCCAGACCCCGTGCTGGGTGGCCCCGCCCATGAACTTGGTGTTGACGGCCGGGAAGAAACGCTGACTGGGATAGGCCTCGGAGAGAAACTGGGGCCCGACCCCGCAGGCCATTGAAACCACGGCGTCATACTGGTCGTACTCGTCGCGCAGCTGCTCCACGTACTCCGGGTCGCATTGGCGCTCGAGCGTCTTTTCCACCACTTCCAGCGGGCGGTCGTCCTTTTTCCGGGCGATGCGCAGGGCCGAGGCCAGGATCTGAACCTCCTTGAGCCCGCCGACATTGCAGACCGTCACGCACCCCTTGCAGCCCACCAGTAGGATCTTTTGGCAGTCATCGACCATCGTCAAAATTTCTTCGATGGGTTTGCGATCGGCGACAATCATGATTCACCTCACTTGATCAGCATGCCGGTCAGCAGGGCCGGCGGACCGGGTTGGGACCGAGGCGCCGGGTCGTTTCGGTCATCTCGGTGGCGATTTCGGCAAAACGCGGGCCCTGGGCCGACGAGAGATTGAACATCTGCACGCGCTCGGGTTCGATGCCGATCTCCTTCAAAATGTGCTGGACGTGTTCCACCTTCCTGTGGGTCTTGAGATTTCCTTCCAGGAAATGACATTCCCCCTCCAGTCACCCGGCCACGTAGACGGCGTCGGCCCCCTCCTCGATGGCCCGCAACAGGTGAAGGGTGTCCACCCGCCCGGAGCACGGCACCTGGACGATCTTGACGTTGGTCGGGTAGCTCAGACGCATGGAGCCGGCCAGGTCAGCGGCCGCGTAAGCGCAGTACTTGCAGCAGTAGGCGACGATCTGGGGTTCGAAGGTTTCGTTCATGGCGTCTTCCTCTCTGGTTGTCCCTGGTGTCAGGCGGCGCAGGCGGCGAACAGGGCCGCGGTCTTGGCCAGGAGCTGCTCGTCGGTGAAATGCTTCAACGTGATGGCCTTGCCCGGGCATTCGGCCACGCAGCAGCCGCAGCCGTGGCAGCCGGCCGGCTCGATCACCGCGTAGCCTTCTTCTCCGATGTACGGGGTGCCGTAGGGGCAGGTGCGCACGCAGGTCAGGCATACCGCGCAGCGGTCGGGGTTGACCTCGGCCACCACGCCCCCCACCCAGATGACGTCCTTGGAGAGGATCGTGGCGGCCCGGGACACGGCGGCCCGGGCCTGGGCGATGCTCTCGTCCAGGGACTTGGGCGCGTGAACCAGGCCGGCCATGAAGATCCCCTCGCTGGCCAGGTCCACCGGCCGCAGTTTGGCGTGGGCCTCCACCAGGAACCCCTCGGCGTTCACCGGCACCTTGAACAGCTCGAACAGGTCCTTGTTGGCGTTGGGCACCACCGCGGCGGCCAGCACCAGCAGGTCCGGCTGCAACTGGATCGGCCGGCCCAGGATATGGTCGCGCACCGTGAGCACCAGTTTGCCCTCGGCTTCGGTGACCGCCGGCGGGTCCTCGGGATCGAAGCGCACGAAGATCACCCCCTCGCGGCGGGCCTGCTGGTAGAGGTCCTCGCGGAACCCGTAGGAGCGGATGTCGCGATAGAGGATGAACACGCCGCGCTCCGGCTTCTCCTGTTTCAAGGCGATGGCGGTGTGCAGGGAGTGGGTGCAGCACACCCGGCTGCACGCGGGTCGCTCGGCGTTGCGCGAGCCGACGCACTGGATGAAGGCCACCGTCTCGGCGGCGGCGAGGCGCGGGTCGCCGGCCGCCATGGCCTCGTCCATCCCCTTGTGGGTCAGCACGTCCGGGTGTTGGCCGCAAAGGTACTCGCTGGGACGGTATTCGGTGCCGCCGGTGGCCAGAATGGTGGCCCCGTGCTCGACCACGGTGGTGGTGACCGTGAGCCCGCCCCGGGCCAGGGTGGTCGTGAAGTTGCCGATGATGCCCGAGGTCTCGATGGCCTCGGTCTTCATGAAGAGACGGATCTTGGGATGGTGGCGCACCCGCTCGATGAGCTGCTCCAGGTAGGGCTTCACCGCGCCGCCGTCCCAGGCGTGGCTCAGCCAGCGGGCGTTGCCGCCCAGTTCGTCGCCGCGCTCCACCAGACAGGCCTCGAACCCCTGGTCGGCCAGCCCCAGGGCCGCCTCCATGCCCGCCACCCCGCCACCGATCACCAGGGCGCTCTGGTGCACCGGCATGCTCACCTGGTACAGCGGTTCGATGTAGGCCGCCTTGGCCACCGCCATGCGCACCAGGTCCATGGCCTTGGCCGTGGCGTGCCGTGGATCGTTCATGTGCACCCAGGTGTTCTGGTCGCGGATGTTGGCCATCTCGAAGAGGTACTTGTTCAGGCCCGCCTCGCGGATCGTCTCCTGGAACAGCGGCTCGTGGGTCCGCGGCGAGCACGAGGCCACCACCACCCGGTTGATCCCCTTTTCCCGTATGACCTCCTTCATCTTGTCCTGGGTGTCCTGGGAGCAGGTAAACAGGTTGTCTTCCACATGCACCACGTAGGGCAACCCCCGGGCGTACTCACGCACCGCCGGCACGTCGGCCACCCCGCCGATGTTGATGCCGCAGTTGCATACGAAGACCCCGATGCGCGGCGGCTCGCCGGTAACGTCCAGCTCGGGGGGCAGTTGTTTGACGCGCACCTGCTCGCCCCGGGCGGCCGCCAGCAGCTCACTGGCCGAGGCGGCCGCCGCCGAGGCCTCCATCACCGACTGGGGGATGTCCTTGGGTCCCTGGAAGGCGCCGCAGACGAACACCCCCGGCCGGCTGGTGGCCACCGGCGCCAGGGCCTCGGTAGCGGCGAACAGGTGGCGATTGAGATCGATGCCCATCACCTCGGCCAGTTGCCGGCACTCGGGGTTGGGCGCCAGGCCCACCGAGAGCACCACCATGTCGAAGATCTCCTCCTGGATCTGGCCAGCCTCGGTGACGTAGCGCAGCCGCAGCATGTCGCCGGGCATGGGATCGATGGTGTGCACCCGGGACCGCACGAAGCGTACCCCCTTCTCCTTCTCGGCGCGGATCTGGTAGCGGTCGAAATCCTTGCCGTAGGTACGCAAGTCCATGTAGAAAATCGCCGCGTCCAGGGGCTTTTCGCTGTGCTCCTTGGCGATGACGGTCTGCTTGACAGCGTACATGCAGCACACCGACGAGCAGTAGGCGTGGTCGCACTTGTTGATGTCACGGGAGCCGATGCACTGCAGCCAGGCGATCTTTTCCGGCTCCTTGTGGTCCGAGGGGCGTACCAGGTGCCCCTGGAAAGGGCCCGAGGCGCTGAGGATACGCTCGAACTCCAGGGCCGTGACCACGTTGGGATGGCCGGCGTAGGCGTAGTGGGCCTGGCGGCCGGGATCGTAGGGGGTGAAACCGGGAGCCAGGATGATGGCCCCGGTGTTCACCGTCACGGTGCGCTCGGCCATGGTGTGGTCGATGGCCTGGGCCAGACAGGCATCCACGCATTGGTAGCACTCGGAGCAGATGCCGCACTTGAGGCAGCGCTGGGCCTCGGTGCGGGCCTCGTCTTCGTTGTAGCCGAAGCTGACTTCCAGAAAGTTGCACTCCCGGGCCACCGGGTCGAGGCAGCGCACCGGGGTGCGCTGGCGCACCGGTTCGCCCTGGATCTCCGGCTTGACGAAGTCCCAGCTCTGGGGCCGCCCTTCGTGCAGGTCCAGGCCGTTGACGTAGCGGTGGATGCTCTCGGCGGCCTCCTTGCCGCAGGCCACCGCCTCCACCACGCTCTTGGGGCCGTAGAAGGCGTCGCCGCCGGCAAACACCCATTCCAACGGCGTCTGCAGGGTCACCGGGTCGGCCTCCAGTCCCTTGACACGGGTCAGGGGCACCCCCTGCTCGGCCAGGTATTCGGTGTGGGTGGACTGGCCGATGGCCACGATCACCGTGTCGCCGAAAAACGGCTGGCACACGCTTTCGTCGTACTGGGGGTTGAAGCGTTTGTTCTCGTCGAAGACGGCAGTGCAGGTCTTGAACTCGATGCCCGAAACCCGGCTGCTCTTGTCGATGAAAAACTGCTTGGGGCCGAAGCTGTTGACGATCTCGATGTCGCTTTCCAGGGCCTCCTGGATCTCGTGCGACCAGGCGGGCATCTCCTCGCGCTTTTCCAGACAGATCAAGGTGACTTTTTCCGCCCCCTTGCGCTTGGCGGTGAGGGCCACGTCGATGGCCACGTTGCCGCCGCCGATCACCAGCACTTCCTTGCCGATGTTCACCGGGTTTCCCAGGGCCACGTCGCGCAGGAACTCCACCCCCTGCAAAACCCCCGCGACATCCTCGTTTTCCACCCCGAGTCGCCGGCCGCCGTGAAGTCCGATGGCCATGAACACGGCGGCGAACCCGTCGGCTTTGAGGCTGTCGAAGGTGATGTCCTTGCCGAAGGTCACCCCGGTACGTATCTCGACCCCCATCTTCTCGATGATGCCGATCTCCTCGGCCAGGATGTCGCGGGGCAGCCGGTACTCGGGGATCCCCACGGCCATCATGCCGCCGGCCACCGGCAGTTTCTCGAAAACGGTCACTCGGTAGCCTTCCAGGGCCAGAAAATAGGCGGCGCTCAAACCGGCCGGCCCCGATCCGATGACGGCAATCTTTTCGGCACGGGGCTCGGGCAGCGGCGGCACGTAGGGGCTCTCGGCGGACCGGTCCACGTCGGCCAAGAAGCGGTGCAGTTCGCGGATGGCCAGGGCCTGATCATGGTCGCCCCGGGTGCAGCCCCCTTCGCAGGGATGATGGCACACCCGGCCGCAGACCCCTGGAAAGGGATGATCCTGCTTGAAGAGGCGCAGCGCCTCGGCATAGCGGCCGTCGTTGATCAGGGCGATGTAGCCCTGGATGCTCACGTGGGCCGGGCAGGTGGCCTTGCAGGGGGCCGTGCCGCGCTTTTCGATGGCGTAGGCGCTGGGCATCCCCTGGGGATAGAGCTTGTAGGCCGCCCGACGAGTGCGCAGGGCCGTGTCGAAGAGGTTGGGGGTTTCGATGGGACACACCTTGGCGCACTCGCCGCAGGCGGTGCACTTGGCCATGTCCACGAAGCGCGGCCGCTCGCGCAGGGTCACCTGGAAATTGCCCGCCTCGCCTTCCACCGCCACCACCTCGGTGAGGCTGTGCAGATCGATGTTCAAATGCCGGCCGGCTTCCACCAGCTTGGGCGAGATGATGCACATGGAGCAGTCGTTGGTGGGAAACGTCTTGTCCAGCTGGGCCATCACCCCGCCGATGGCCGACTTGCCTTCCACCAGGTCGACCCGGTAGCCCGAATCGGCCAGGTCCAGGGCCGCCTGGATCCCGGCGATCCCGGCGCCGACCACCATCACCGAACCGACCACCTTACCGTTGTTGGAACGATCCTTGTTGGCTTCCATGGATTTCCCTTATCTTGGCGATATGGTTGATTTTCGACTTGCTCCAGGATCCACTGCCCCCCGGGAGCGCCTGCCCTTTATCACCCCGAAAGCCCCTCCCCCCTCATTCCGGGAAGCGCAGCGACGAGGCATCTCTTCGCGTCTCCCGCTGCTTACCTCTCGCTGCTCACTCCACCTGCTCGAAGAGCTCCGGCAGGTTTTCTTCCCAGCCCATGGGCGAGATCAGCACTCCCTTGAAGTTGGCCTCGCGCAGGGCCGCGATGGTTTCCCGGGCGATGCGCAGGCTCTCCTTGGTCTTGTCCGGCGCCTTTTGCAGGCGGGAGATGATCTCGTCCGAAACCTGGATGTGGGCCATGTTGCGCTGGATGTAGCGCGCCATGCCGATGGACTTGAGCAGCATCACGGTGGGCACCACGTTCTGTTTACGAATGTCCATCAGTTGGCGGAAAGGTTCGATGGCGGCCGGATCGAAGACCGGCGTGGTGACAAAAAACTCGGCCCCGGCGGTCGCGCGCCGGTTCATCTCGGCCACCTCGGCCGCCAGGTCGGCATCCCCGAGGCCCACATTCACCGTGGTGCCGCAAAAAAATCGCGGCTCCCCGGCCAGCTCGGCCCCCGAGAGGTCCTTGCCACCGCGCATTGTGCCCACGGCTTCGATGAGGCCGATGAGGTCGAGATCGTCCACCGCGGCCGCTTCGTGGTGATCCCCGTAGCGCAGGTCCTCGCCGGCCACGGCCATCAGGCTGGTGATCCCGCCGGCATAGGCGGCCAGCAGGTCGCCCTGTAGGGCCAGGCGGTTGCGGTCCCGACAGCAGACCTGCATGACGGTCTTGAAACCCTTTTGCTGGAGGATCATGGCCGCCCCCAGGGCGCTCATGCGCATCACGGCGGCGGCCATGTCCGGCACGACGAAGGCCGTCACCTTGTCGCGGATCTTGCCCGCCACCTTGAGCATCCCGGAGATGTCCACCCCCTTGGGCGGCACCAGCTCCACCAAGACGACAAACTCGCCTACGTTGAATCGGTTTCGAAGTTCCATGTTTCACCCTTTGCGGTGCTATGCGTTGGCGTGAATCCCTCCGGCACCCTTGCCAAAGGCGATTGAAGGCGGTTTTCCCACCTTGGAGCAAGGGGTATGCCGCGAAACCCGGACAATTTATTTTATCAATAGATACAAATAGTTATCTTGCCAAAAAACTATTCTGCCCCAACTGCGCCGGCTGGGGCCGGCGCAGCAATCGTGCCATTTTGGACTGGTTTAATTATTTTCTTGTTGAAAATCGGAAGGATGGAAGCTATCGTGCCAAAATGGAAGGGTTCAAATTGGCAGGGGAAGGAAGACGAAAATGCGTGAAGCCCGGATTCTGGTCGTCGACGACGACCCGGATTACCTGGAAGTTCTCGCCGTAACCCTCGCCGGGGCCGGATTCGACCGGGTTGCCACCGAAATCGACGCCCTCAAGGCCGCCGGCCGCATCGACGCCGGCGAGCCGGTGGACGTGGCCCTCATCGACCTGACCATGCCCGAGATGGACGGCGCCGAGCTGCTGGAATGCATCCAGAACGCCAGCCCGTCCACCGAGTGCATCATGGTCACGGCGGTCAACGAGGCGCACACCGCCGTGACCTGCATCAAGAAGGGGGCCTACGATTACCTGGTCAAGCCGGTACCGGGGGAAAAACTGGTGGCCACGGTGCAGCGCGCCCTGGAGCGCAAGCGGCTGCTGGATATCCTGGAGTTGGGCAAGGGGCCCGGCTCGCTCCAGCTGCGCCGCGCCGGGGCCTTTCGCCCCATCCTGACCCGCTCGCCGGCCATGCGGCGCCTGCTCAAGGAGGCCGAGCTGCACGCGGCCAGCGACGTGCCGATCTTGATCACCGGGGAAAGCGGCACCGGCAAGGACCTGCTGGCCCGGGCCATTCACCAGGCCAGCGCCAGGGCCGACAAGCCCTTTACCGCCGTCAACATGGCCGCCTTCAATCCCAGCCTCTTCGACGCCGAATTTTTCGGCCACAGCCGGGGGGCCTTTACCGGGGCGGAAAAGGAGCGCGAGGGGTACCTGGAATTTACCGCGGGCGGAACGTTGTTCCTGGACGAGATCGGCATTTTGCCCCTGGAAGTGCAGGGCAAACTGCTGCGGGTGCTCCAGGACGGCGAGTTCGTCAAGCTGGGCACCAACCGCCGCCGCCGGGCCGACGTGCGTTTCATCGCCGCCACCAACGAAAACCTCGAACGCCTCATGGCCGGCGGGCGCTTCCGCAAGGACCTCTTCTACCGCCTGCGCGGCGGCTGGCTCCACCTGCCGCCGCTGCGCCAGCGCAGTGAAGACATTCCGCTGCTCACCGAGCATTTTCTCGGCACCGCCAGACCGGCGGGACCGGCGGCCATCTCGCCGGCGGCCCAGGCCCTGCTGTGCCGCTACGGGTTTCCCGGCAACGTGCGGGAACTCAAGTCCATCCTCCAGGCGGCCGCCAACCTCGCCGGGGGCCGCCCCATCGAGGTGCGCCACCTGCCCGCCAGTTTACGCGAAGCAAAGCCGGCCCTGGACAACTGCGGCCACCGGACTGACGCCGAAGCCCTGGTTTCCCTCGAAGCGGTGGAGCGGGCCCACATTCTCCGGGCCTACCAGGCCACCGGGCGCAACAAGGCGCGCACCGCCAGCGTGCTGGGCATCGGTCTGAACACCCTGCGGCGCAGGCTGGCCCGCTACGGCGAGACGTGAGCGTGAAGACCGGCTACAGGTCGTTTTTCTCGAAAACGACAAACAGGCCGAGGGTGACGATCCAGAAAACGGCGATGACGATCCAGGGTGAAACGCCAAGAGCGCCGGGCAGTGCGATCTTGCCGAAGTCTTTCCAGGCCAGCACGGTGGACTGGAAAAAGGGATACAGCTCGGCGTAGAGCGCCGCCCCGGCGAGCATGCCGGCGATGGCGAAGACCGCGTGCCAGCGGCCCTCGCCCAGGGCGCCCACCGAAGTACCAGGGCAAAACCCCATGATGGCCCAGCCGATGCCGAACAGGCCGCCGCCCACGAGCACCGCCCCCAGGTTCATCGCCTTGTGGCTGTAGGCGATGAACCCGGCGCCGGCAAGGTAGTTGATTCCCACCATGCCCACCAGGATGGCCGAAAGCATGAACTTGAGGATCGTCATGTCTTGGATCAGCATGGCGCCCACCTGTTTTTCGAAGCGCAGCACGCGCCCCTTTTGCAGCAGGAAGCCGAAGAGGATCCCGGTCACCAATCCCATCCATTGTTCCGTGCTCATCAGGTCCTCCTTCCGTAGACCACGGCGGCCACCAGCATGCCGAAGCCGAAAAACATCGCCAGGGCCACGAAGGCGCTGACGGAAAGCTGCATCATGCCGCTCAACCCGTGGCCGCTGGGGCATCCGCTGGCCATGCGGGCGCCCATCATGGCCACGATGCCGCCCAGAAAGGCGCCGATGGCCCGCTTGGTCACCGACGGGCCGAGGTACTCCTCCCAGATGGGCGGCACCCCTTCGAATTTGTAGCTCTTGTCAGAGACAGAGGACACCAGGGAACCGATGAAAATCCCCAGCACCAGCATGAACTGCCAGTCGATCTTCACCTTGGTCTTGGTAAAGTAGGCGTTGGTGGCCACCCGTTCCGGAGCGGTGGTCTGTTCGATGACCCCGGCAGCGCGCACGAAGGTCGTGGACGCCCCCAGGTACTTGGTCTTTCCCAGCCATTGGGTCGTGGCGCAGGCCGAGGCGATCGCCAGCAGCCCCACCAGGGCCCCGGCCAGGTAAGGGCTCCATCCCCCGTCGTCAAAACGTCTTCTCATCTCAGCCGTCTCCTTTCCGCGGAATTCCAAGGCTCACCCGCTCGAAAAAACCGGATTGTCACACCGGCAAAAACGAATTGCAGGCCTGAATTGAATATGGCATGGAAATAACCCTTATTCAAAACAAAGCTTCGAAGGAGCAATCAATGAAGGAAATGCCCATCACCCACCGCGGCGTCGTCTACCCCTGGCAGTGCGATCACGTGGGCCACATGAATGTGATGTGGTTCGTGGGGAAATTCGACGAGGCCACCTGGAACCTGTTCGCCCTGGTGGGGATGACCGCCGCGTACCTGGCTCGCGAATATCGCGGCATGGCCGCGGTGGAGCAGCATCTGCGCTACCGCCGCGAACTGCGGGCCGGGGACGTGCTCGTGGTGCGCTCCGGGGTCATCGAGGTCAAGGAGAAGGCACTGAAATTCTACCACGAGATGCGCGAGGCGCTCAGCGAAGAAATCGCCGCCACCGCCGTTCTAACCGCGGTGCACATCGACACCGACCTGCGCCGCGCCTGCCCGATCCCCCCGGAGATCCGGGCCCAGGCGGAAACCTTTCTCCTGGACGAAACGCCACCGGGGTGAACCGCCGTGTGCGAGGAGGCCCCCTGTGGCAGGATAGTTGTCGCATGATCTAAACCCCTCTATAATCGAGTTTCCCTGGGGGCGGAGGAGGATCGGATCATGCAATATTCCAAAGAGCGTAAAGAAGCTGTTCTAAAAAAGATGATGCCGCCGCACAACCGGTCGATCGTCGAGCTGGCCAGAGAGGAAGGCATCAGCGAGGCCACCCTGTACATCTGGCGGCGGCAGGCGCGCGAGCGGGGGCTGTTGCTTCCCGACTCGGATAGCGCGCCCGAGGGCTGGAGTGCGCGGGACAAGTTCAATGCCGTTGTTGAGAGTGCCGGCCTGAACGAGGCCGAGCTGGCCGAGTACTGTCGCCAGAAGGGGCTGTATCCGGAGCAGTTGGCGCAGTGGCGGCGGGCCTGCGAGACGGCCAACGACTGGGACCGCGAGGCGAACCGCCAGCTAAAAAGCGAGCAGAAGGCTGATCGCAAGCGCATCCGCCAGCTCGAGCGGGAGCTGCATCGCAAGGAGAAGGCGCTGGCGGAAACCGCGGCACTGATGGTGCTGCGAAAAAAAGCCGACGCGATCTGGGGGGAGCCCGAGGGCGAATGATCAGCGCCCCTGATCGCCGTCACGCTGTCGAGCTGATCGACGAGGCCCGAAGCAACGGGGCGCGGCTGGAGCCGGCGTGCCGGGAGTTGAAGATAACCGCACGCACCTATCAGCGCTGGACACGAGGTGGCG
>Ga0190359_1000031_pt1 | contig 71461 bp, 65 predicted proteins | sample 48721823_MG_FD_161269 | JGI IMG/M metagenome (GOLD analysis project Ga0190359, IMG submission 161269) | Hydrothermal vent microbial mat bacterial communities from Southern Trench, Guaymas Basin, Mexico - 4872-18-2-3_MG | ecosystem: Environmental > Aquatic > Marine > Hydrothermal vents >...
AGGACGCCGGATGCGATCATCCATGCCTGAGCCGGATTAAATTCGGGGCTGGCCCATGCCGAGAAGGCCCGGTTCACCGTAAAGGAAATGACCACGATGTATCCGATGACCGGTCCCTTCATTGATCCCAGATTGGGCCGGATCAGCATGTAAAAGCCTGCGCCGGCAGCCATCAGGATCAGTGCCGAAACAAGATCCCACAGCGTAAATCTCCCTAGAGTCAGAAAAACAGCTGCATAAACAATATGAGCTGCCAGAAAAAAAACCAGTCCTGCTAAAAAAGCCTTCCTCTTCTCCTGAAACATCAGGGCGATATCCCCAGCAAAGGAAAATATGAGCCCCAGGAGCACGCCCAAGGTATAGGTTCTATTCCATGATGGCTGCTGAAGAGACATAAGAGCTGCAGAAATCACCAGCATTGTGGAGATGGGCTTTAAGATGTAAAACTGCCATCTTCGTTTCATAAACTCGGCCCTGATCAAAAAAAACACAGAGATGGCCAGGGCAAAAAATAAATAAAGCAGCGTTAATGGGGATATGTTCATTTTAAAAAACACGTAAAAGCGCTGGGTTTTTTGATTTCATATCTATCAGCCAAAGTTGACCCTATTTCCCCCTGATTTCATCAAATTATTGCCTTTTGAATGCTTCGCTTCTCTTGCCTATCATATAAAAAAAAGACAAATCCAGTCAATTGGAAAGTTGAGTTGAGAAATTCATCTTTCTTGTTTCCCAAATTTATGTGGCCTGGGTCTCTGCAGGATATCCCACTGTCTGAGCAAAAAGAACCCGCTGTTCCGGGCGAAGATTATGAGAGCCAGAAGTGTGTTTAAAAAAGTCGTGCGTTTCATAATCCCTCCTTTTTGGTATTTAAAAAAACTTTACTGCCATATTTCCCTTCTTTACAAGCTCAGCCCATTATGAGAGTGTAAAGCAATTCTGGTTGACCGGGCCTGCTTATTTTATTTCATGTGCGCTTGTCCGAATATGGGGACCGTTGTCCTCAGTATCAGACATAAACAAGTAGGCCTTTGTTTTTTCTCAGGGGAATGAAATGGGTCTCCAGCATCTAACCACTGACACGAGAGTTTGTGACGATTATGATTATGATGACGAACGGATAGCCAGCACGAATCATCTGCACTCCACTGTGCTGAGCTATTAGTTTCTTTTAATTTTGGGCCTAAAAATCATCGATTTAAACTGTAACTAACTGTGGAAAAGTGTCGTAATTATATGGAAATAGGGAAGATAGCCGGGTCTGTCCCCTATAAATAAGCTTTTAAAAACAATCAATCGCTGTAGGGGTAAGTGTAGTATTTACCTGACACCAAACTCGGATAACCCATGGAAGTAAGAGCCTTGCCATCTGAAGCCCTCTTCCAGACAAGAGTATGCGTTCCTGGGTTTTGTTCGTAATATTCAGTAATTTCTCCGGGTGCTAGATTCCCCCCCATGCTTACACCGTCCCAGACAGCCATAACCGTTTTTGTAGCTGAATCGTTTCGGAAACGGACATAGGCTGAATTACTGACTAAATCTTCGATGCAACCATTTAAAAAAAACAAAAAAACAACAAGGACCAACAAAAACTTGATGCTCTTTCTCATTGCCAGCATCCTCCCAAAAAATATTTATTTTTTAAGGGTGAGTAGACCAGGGAGTTTCACCCCAGCCCTTCGCAGAACGGTACGTGAACCTCTCGACTCATACCTCTCCCGCCATCCAAATCTCATGGCACACAATAAGAATCTGCTTTTTCTGTTGATGGTGATTTTCACTCAATTCCATCAAATTTCCAAGCGATTCTATCAACCATGATACACAAAAAAAACTCATCCAGTCAACAAAAACCCACCAGAGGCGAGAGAATATCATAAAATGAGGATTAGTAAGGCTCAGAAAAGACAGAGATCTTCCTTGTCCTTGATTCAGGAGTCTAGAGTTTCACATATATTCTGATTGTTCCTCAGCCGCTATTCGGAGCTGAGCCTGAGGAGACGGGGGCAGTTCAGCCTTAAAAGTCAGTTTAAGGTGTTTGATGATCTTGTCTATGACTTTATGATCTTCAACAATAAGGGGATACAAATGAAAATATTCCAAAGGAAAAAATATAGAATATTTTTAATACCTAAAAAGATCAGTAATATAGGGTGGTACCTTATGGAGCGTCCCCTATAACTTCGTCCAATTCTCGACTTTTAGTCTTGGAACTCTATTGAATTCCTTTTCATTGTTTGTAACAAGAATACAACCTAAGGAAAGGGCATGCGCAGCAATAAAAGTATCCAGCGCTCCAATTGGAGTGCCCTGCTTTTCCAACTGAAATCTGATATCTCCATAATATTGAGCTGCTTTGTGATCATAAGCAAGGATCTCCAATGGAGCTGCGAATTGAACGAGCGCCAGGTGATTTTGTTCTGGCTTCAAACTTTTCATTACACCATAGAAGAGTTCGCTCAAAGTTACGGAAGAGATACCTATTTTCGAAATTCTGGTTTTCTGAAATCTTTTTATAACATGCGCAGGTTTTCTCTTTATGATATAGATGCAAATATTTGTATCAAGCATGTACATCATTAAAGATTTTCCCTCGTATCCAGAGAGGATTGTTTCCGGCTTTTCATAAAATCATCTGTAAATTGATCAAGACTATTGACCAGGGTTGACCAGGGTGCATCTTTCGGAATAAGGATGACTATGTTTCCGATTTTTTTAATGAAAACATCATCTCCGGGCATCCGGAATTCTTTGGGCAGTCTAACAGCCTGGCTTCTTCCGTTTGTGAATATTTTTGCGGTTTGCAAGAGAAGCCTCCTTTATGATATATATCATAGTATATATCAATTAAAGATTTCTGTAAAGGAATATACGTAGCTGTACACTTAGACAAGTAGACGTAAAAATTCGTTATCTTTTCTCAATGATCTCACAATGATATGATGGGGCTCTGGGTGTTTTAGGAGCTATCGAATGTGTCCAGGTGATCAATGAAAACAATATCAGGACCCTTCATCCTTTGGAAGTGGCGGTGTTTACAGATGAAGTAAGAATACACAACTCTCCAGGATTGTGCCAATGGAGTCAATGTTCTGCTTCATTCCGTGTTAAAGATCGATAAAAAGCTGGATAGACTATCTGAGTTTTGATGTTTTAATAGGGGGACAGGCCCGGAGAATTTACTTTAATCAATAAGCTAGGTCGGTTCCTCACTCCACAACAAAATCAAAAGACTGTTCCAAAAAAGAGTTCTTGTACTTGTCTTTTATGGTGAATTTAAAGGTGTATTTTCCGGGAGGGATATCTGTGACGCGGTTCGTTATATAAAACGGGATGACCGGGCTGACAAAGCCCTTTTGATATTCCACCCAGTTGTTTTGCTGGAAGATGATGTCTCCCGTCTCGTTAATAATAGACGCATCTTCAGATACCCAGATTTTATATTCGCTTCCTTCTTTTTTGATCTGATATCCGGCAGGCTCAATATAAAGAAGGAACGGCTCACCGGATTTTAATGTGTTTCTTTCCCTCTTCTCATAATCCCTGTATCCAATGATCTCTGTGCAGAGAAACAGTTGGCTCACGCTTAGCTTCTCGCTGCTTTTGATCATCATCATAGCTTCAGCCAGTAAGGAGACTGCCTGATTCGTATCTCCTTTTTTCAGCATATCCAGTGCGTCCAGGATGGTCTTTTCTATCTCTTCCTGCTGACCGAATGAGCTGCCATCAAGGCTTTCGGAAACCAGCTCTGCCTTTAACAAACAAGGAAGCATGGCTAATGATATAACCAATCCAAAAACCAAGAGTCCCCTTTTCATATTTATCCTCCTTATTCTTAATTATTATAAACAGGACCTTTGTACAGCATTTAGGATATAAACTGAATAAAAAAGAGTCAATAAATTCATTTCTTTAACTATTGGTTTCTGATATATTATATATCATAATAACTTTTTATTAGGAGGTATTTATGTCACACAAACATGTTTTTTCGATTTTTCTTGTTGCTTTTCTTGCCCTTTTCTTGATCGGAGGAATACCTGCCTCATCCTTTACTGCCAAAAAGATAAAATCACAAGAAGTTATACAGAATACAGATCCTGCGCTGCGCTTCGAGTGGTTCTCCAAGCACCTGGAAATGGAGGCCAACTCAGAGTTCAAAGACCTTAAGTGGTGGCACATCGGTCCCACGAACATAAGCGGCCGGTGTACGGACGTTGCTGTAGTAACACCCAAAGGGAAAAATTACACCATCTATGTGGCCACAGCCTCGGGCGGAGTCTGGAAAACCGTGAATGAGGGCACAACCTGGGAACCCATCTTTGAAAACGAGATCACCGCTTCCATAGGAGACATCGCTCTTGACCCGACAAATCCTCAGGTTCTATGGGTAGGAACCGGGGAAGCCAACATCTTCCGCAGTTCCCAAAATGGTGCGGGGATTTATAAGTCAACTGACGGGGGAAAAACCTGGAACCATATGGGCCTTGCCGACTCTTTAACAATCGCCCGTATTGTTGTCCACCCTGAGAACCCGGATACAGTCTATGTAGCAGCTGGCGGGCATGAATGGACAGATAATGAAGAAAGAGGGATCTATAAGACCACAGACGGAGGAAAAACCTGGAATAAAATATTCTATAAAGGCCCCCGTGTCGGCGGATATGACCTGGCCATGGACCCTGAGGATTCAGATACCCTGTACGCAGCCCTCTGGCAGAGAATCCGCCTCAAATGGAACGACCCCCGCAACTTTGCCGGCTATGACCAGAGCGGCATCTTCAAGACTACGGACGGAGGAAAAACCTGGAGCCCCATAAACAATGGTCTTCCCGAAGCAAAATATAGGGGACGAATCGGACTTGATATCTGTATCAGTCAGCCCAATACGCTTTATGCCCTGGTCGATAACTACGAAATCGCCAGAAAACTAACAGAAGAAGAAAAAGCTGATTCATACACAGGCGCTTTGGAAGGAATCATCAAGGGAGCCACGGTTTACCGCTCTGACGATAAAGGCGAAACCTGGCATCAAACAAGCGGACAAACAGAACAAATGAAGGCTTTCATGATGCGCCATTCCGGAACATACGGGTGGGTCTTCGGGCAAATCCGGGTCGACCCCAATGATCCCGATAGAGTTTATATCATGGGAGTTCCCCTGAGTGTTTCAACTGACGGGGGAAAGACGTTCCAAAGCATCGGGCGAAACGTCCACGGAGACCATCACGGAATGTGGATAGATCCTCAGAATTCCAACTACATCCTCAATGTCAATGACGGCGGCCTTGCTGTCTCTTATGACAAAGGCGCTAACTGGAAGAGCTTTACAGATAATCTGCCTGTGTGCCAGTTTTTCAATGTTTCTTATGATATGGCAACCCCATTCCATGTCTACGGCTCCATGCAGGACCACGGCAGTTACCGGGGAGAAGTCCTGAAAAGAACGGGCTCCGGAAGATATAGGATGGCCATGCCTGGTGCCGGAGGGAATGAGACAGAAGGATACCAAGCTGTGGAATGGGAATACGCCCCCGGCGGTGAAGGCTCCACTCATGCCATTGACCCCAACGACCCTGATATCGTGTATTCTGCCGGATTTTACGGACGCATCACACGATCCAACCTTAAGACCGGAGAGATGAAAAATATTTTCCCCCCTCAGACAAATGAAATCGATCCTCTCCGAGGCCAGTGGCTGGCTCCTATTATATTATCCCCCAGCCATCCGGAAACCGTTTATCTTGGACTTCAATACCTGTACCGCTCCCGTTTCCAGGGAGATGTTTGGGAAAGAATCAGCCCGGATCTAAGTTACGGCAACAAAGACGAACTGGGTGACATCCCTTATCAGACCATCTTTGCCATCTCCGAATCCCCATTTAATCCTGACCTTATCTACACAGGCACAGACGACGGAAAAGTGTGGGTGACCCATAACGGCGGAAGAAACTGGAAAGAAATCATGGACGGGCTTCCCTACAAAAAATGGGTCAGCCGTATCGTGGCTTCCGAACACAATCCCTCAGTAGTCTATATGACACAGAACGGAAAACGCAATGACGACTTCAAACCATATGTATGGATGTCAGACGATTTCGGACAGACATGGAAAGACATATCCTCAGGGATTCCCCTGGGACCTGTGAATGTGATCCGTGAAGACCCCATCAATGAAAACATCCTCTATGTGGGAACAGACGTCGGTGTTTATGTATCCAAAGACAAAGGAAAAACCTGGGCTGTTTTGGGCGGAAATCTGCCTACTGTCTATGTGCAGGACCTCATCATTCATCCCAGAGACAACATCATTGTGGTCGCCACTCATGGACGCGGGATGTGGGCTCTTGATGCAAAAGCCGTTAACGGCGGACAGCGCCGTTTCCGCTGGATGTACTGACTTCTAAACCGATAGAGAAATACGCCTGGGGGCTCTTAAGCCCCCGGGCTTTTTTTTTAATTTTCCAGGTTAATAACCTGGTTATTCACGAGTCGAGGTTGCAGCAGATGCGAGGCGCAGGGTATGAAGCTGTGGCCCTTCACCGCGAATGCCCTGCAACAATGCAGATGCTGTGAAATCGGCTCGCCTGAAGGGTAAAATATGGTTGCGTTATAAAATTAAAGTCATTATATGAATCAATGTCATAATCATGTTCTTGATGAATAATACATAAAAACGAGTCAATCATGATAAATATGTATTGAAATGCATACATGTTTTATGAATAACCAGGTTATATGTATTCTATGGTAGCCGGAGGCTTTGGAGTGATCTCATAGGCCACCCTTGTGACAGTGGGAACCTCCTCTGTTATTCTTTCAGATATTCTCCTCAATATTTTCCAGGGCACTTTGGTCGCCTCTGCTGTCATTGCATCCCGGCTTTCCACACATCTGATAATCATGATTTCTCCGAATTTTCTCTTCCCTTCTTTGACTCCGGTCCCCTTATCGCTCAGCAGCACAGCAAAGGCCTGAAATGGTTCTAAACCGGCAATTTCTTCCTCTACAATTTGAGTGGCTTTCCTCACCTTCCGAACCCTTTCTTCTGTCACTTCGCCTATAATTCTTGTGGACAAACCCGGTCCGGGGAAGGGCATCCTTTTATAAAGTTCTTTGGGAAGACCCAAGGACTTTGCCACTTCTCTCACCTGGTGTTTGAACAGCTCCTTCAAGGGCTCTATGACTCTAAAACCATACCCTTTTTCCGGATTAATACCGATCTGTTCCAGGATATTATGCTGGGTTTTGACCCCGCCTTTAGTCTCGATAATATCAGCGGCAATGGTCCCCTGAATTAGATATTTGGCTTCGCTTTTGAGCACAGATTCTCCAAACACTTCATAGAATTTATTGCGGAAAGCCTTTCTTTTATCCTCAGGATCTGTGATGCCTTTAAGCGCTGAGAAAAAATCGCTGCGGGCATTGATGACCTCCACTTTAATCCCCATTTCAGAAAAGGCTTCAGATACATATCTGTCCTCATTCTCTCTCATCAGGCCGTCATCAATATAAATGACTTTTAAGCGGTCTCCCAATGCCTTATGCGCCAGAACCGTACACGCGGAACTGTCCACGCCTCCGGAAAGAGCAGAGATAGCGCTCCCTGAACCCACTGTGTCTTCGATCTCTTTAACTTTTTTTTCGATAAATTCCTTTGTTTTTAAATCCAATACACCCTCCGTGCTGACTACGTACCATAAAAAACAGACGGCCCCTCCCGAACCCTATTACGGTCGTTCGCAAGGAGAGAACTGCCTTTCCTCATGAATAATCCGTGTCAAGCTTGTTTGTATTTTAAAATATACTTTTGACCCTCTTTTCCAACCTCTGTTCTAACCAGCGGTTAAAATGCTGCCCGAGAGAAGGCGCAGCCGGATGCCACGTTTGGGTTTTCTCCTCTCTGGTTTTCAATTCCCAGCTTTTCTCTCCTTCTTATAATATCCAGGGTTCCCGGTGGGGATAGTCCAGCCACTCATTGGCTTCATCATCACCGATGAACCTTTCTTTTTGAGGATCCCACTTAAGCATACGCCCTAATTTCATTGCGATATGGGTCATCACGCATACAGTGTTTGAACGGTGACCCACTTCCACAGGGGCCGCCGGTTCTTTCCGGGTGCGCATGCATTCCAGGAAATTTTTCATATGGTTTGCGCTGTGATAAAGCTTGACCTCATCATCCCCTGTTTTCTGACGAAGCAAGTTTTCATCTGAAGCTTTGATGGCTCCGCGCTGAACAAAAACCCAGCCTTTGCTTCCTTCAAAACGAACCCCGGCCGGACTGCCGGTCTCCATGATGAGCCTCACTCCGTTTTTGTACACAGCCTCGGCCCTAAACGTAGTGTGCACATCGAAGAGGCCCCTGTCGGGAAATTGGGCTTCGGCTTTGATCTCAACAGGACCAGAATGATCTGCCCCGTTTCCCCACTGGGCGATGTCATTCATATGCGATCCCCATCCAGTGATCATCCCCCGGCAGTACCGCTCGATCTGAAGCCAGCCGGGCCTGGTATAATCGCGCTGTGGATGAACTCTGTCCTCTGTAAAAGGGGCCTCGGAAGTGGGCCCCATCCAGAAATCATAGTCAAGATTTTTAGGTACTGGCATGGGCTGAGAATCTCCGGCTCCCTGGTCTTCCGGGAGCCAGACATATATGGTGCGGAGTTCTCCGATCCGCTGGTTGCGGACAAGTTCACAGGCCTTAAGAAAATAAGGAGAGGAGCGCTGCTGGGATCCGACCTGAAGTATCCGGCTGTTTTTGCGCACAGCCCGAACCAGTTTCTGGCCTTCGGTTATGGAATAGGTCAGGGGCTTTTCAAGATAGATGTCCTTGCCCGAACGGGCCGCTGCCACAGCATGGAGCGCATGCCAGTGGTCCGGAGTCACTATCAACACTCCGTCAATATCCTTTCGATGAAGAAGAGTACGGAAATCATGATAAGCCTCACATGCTTTGTATCTTCCTTTCCCAAGCTCTGCGGAATAAAGTTTATCCACAAGCCACTGGGCGTCCTCTCTGCGGTGGGAATCCACATCACACACAGCCACGACCCGCGCTCCGACTTCCAGTCCGCGGTATATGAGTTCCTGCATATCTCCCTGCCCTTGGCGGCCCGTTCCAATGCATCCCATGGCCAGTGTGTTGCTTGGGGCTGAAGCGCCAAAAATTCTGGATGGAACGATCATGGGCGCTGCTGCTGCCGCAGCCGCCCCTTTCAGAAAGTCGCGTCGTGTGATCAACCCCTGCCTTTTCCAATCAGGCATAATCCCTCCTTCTTTTCTTTATATGATGGGAACTTCGTTTGCCTTAGACAAAGGCTATTCCTTAAACTTTTCAAGCTCTTTTTTTAAGGGAGGTATAACCTTGAACAAATCTCCGACCACTCCAAAATCCGCAACTTTAAAGATCGAGGCTTCCGGATCTTTGTTAATAGCCACTATGAATTTCGAGGAAGATATCCCGGCAAGATGCTGAATGGCTCCGGAAATACCTACGGCTATATAGAGATCGGGCGATACGGTTTTCCCTGTCTGGCCGACCTGGTGTTGGTGATCGACCCATCCGGCATCAACAGCCGAACGGGAGCTGCCTAAAGCGGCATTGGGGAGCAGGGCGATCAAATCTCTCAGCAAACCAAAATTTTCCGGCCCTTTCATTCCTCTTCCCCCTGAAACAACAATGTCTGCCTCTGTCACATCAAGTTCAGCGCCTTCCTCTCTTTTCTCTTCAACCACCTGGTCTTTAACTTGGTCCTGAGAGGCCTCAACCTCTTTCTTGACGGCTTCTCCTTTTTCAGAAAGAGGCTCTATTAAGGGGAACACATTCGGCCTGAGTGAGACGACCCAGGGTTCAGAGGAAAACTGAAAAGAAGCAAAGGCTTTCCCTGCATAGATAGGTCTCGCTATTTCCAGGACCGAATTATTTACCGAGGTCTTGATGCAGTCAGTGGCCGCCCCAACATCCAGTTTGGCTGCTAAGCGTGGAGACAAGTCCTTGCCCATAGCCGTGGCAGAAAAAAATACAGCTTTGGGCTTTATCTCATTTATAAAATCCGCTAAAACCAATGCATAGAGAGAAGAAGAATAACTTTCCAACAGGGGATTCTCAAGTAAATAAACTTTAGAGGCTCCGTATTTATAGGCTCCTTCAGCCAACCCATCCAGGTCTTTCCCCAGGAATACAGCCTCTAATGCCTCACCCAGGTCATCAGCCCGTCTTTTGGCTTCGGATAAGGCTTCCAGTGAAGACTTCTTTATTTTCCCCTCTCTGACTTCCATATATGCAAGTATCACCGTCTCCTCCTATATTATCTTGGCTTCTTCATGCAGGAACTGGGCCAGCTGTCTGGCCGCTTCCTCCGGCTCTTCTTCTATCCTCTTCCCGGCTTCCTTGGTAGGAGGTGAAGATATCTTCACTAATCTCAATTTGGATTCAAGGTCCGACTCTTGGACACCGACTTCTTGGAGGGAGACCACAGGTACCTGCTTTCTTTTGGCTGCCATGATGCCCTTTAGTGTCTCATACCGGGGTTCATTAAGCCCTTTCTGAGCGCTGATTACCGCAGGAAGGGAAAAGCTTACCTTCTCAACCGCTCCCTCTATTTCCCTGAGGGCAGTACCGGATTCCTCTTCCAGGTCAAGTTTTGTAACAATATTGACCTGCGGCCAATCCAGTAATCCGGCAACCATGGAAGGGATCTGTGCATTATCCGTATCAATAGACTGCTTCCCGAACAGCAGCAGACGGCAATCCGGAAACTTCTCCTTGACTACCCGGGCTATGATCTTTGCAGCCCTGAGTCCATCATAGGTCTCTATTTGCTCGTCTTTTATCAAAAGGGCTTCATCCGCACCCATGGCAAGAGCTTTTTTAAGAGTGGCTACAGCCCCCTCTGGGCCCACCGAAACAACCCGGACCGTTCCCCCTTTGGACTCCTTTATCTGGAGGGCCTCTTCCACAGCATATTCATCGTACGGATTCATGACAAAATTCAATCCTTCCGTATCGATCCGGTTCTGGCTGTGGTCGATTTTAATTTTGGATTCCGAATCAGGAACCATTTTTACAAACACAAGTATATTCACTTATAACCTCCTTATAAACCTGAACAATTCATAAAAAAAATGGAGATGCTCTTATTATCATTTTGTTTTCTGCGATCTGCAAGATTTCGCCTCGCATCTGCCGCCATCTCAACTCGTTCATCATTCAGGTAAAATATCTCATATTAAATATGATAAAAAACATAAAAGCCTCAACCGTATAAGAATTAAGGCCGCTCTCTTTGATGATATAAAAGGTTGGATTAAAGGTCAATCAGATTAATTAATAGAATGGAAAGGAATCATTCTATTCCAGGAAACGCTTTATGACAAGCGTACTGTTTGTCCCGCCAAAACCAAAAGAATTGCTTAAAGCATAGTCCAGCTCTGCTTTCCTGGCTTCATTGGGGACATAATCAAGGTCGCATTCAGGGTCAGGATTTTCATAATTTATGGTCGGCGGAATAATCTGATGTTTTAGCACCATGGCTGTGGCTGCCGTTTCAAAACCTCCCGCAGCTCCCAGCATATGTCCTGTTACAGACTTTGTGGAGCTGACAGCCACCTTATATGCATAGTCTCCAAAAACTCTTTTTATCGCAAGCGTCTCGATTTTATCATTCCATGGGGTGGAAGTCCCGTGCGCATTGATATAACCGATGTCCGAAGGTTTCACTCCTGCATTACTCAGTGCTCTTTTCATGGACCTCCAGGCCCCATCTCCGTCCGGACACGGAGCGGAAACATGATAGGCATCCCCGCTCATGCCGTAACCAACTATCTCTGCGTAAATACGAGCACTCCTTTTTACTGCTGAACCCAGCTCTTCAAGCAGCACAATCCCTGCCCCTTCCGCTATGACAAATCCATCCCTTCCCTTATCAAACGGACGGGAAGCTTTTTCCGGGGAATCATTCCTGACTGAAAGGGCCCTCATAGAACAAAAACCAGCTAATCCCAGAGGCGTAATAGGGGCTTCACTGCCTCCGGCAAGCATCAAATCCGCATCTCCTCTGGCAATGATCCGGTATGAATCTCCTATGGCATGTGTGCCGGTGGAACATGCAGTGGCACAAGCCGAATTAGGTCCTCCTGCTTTCGTACGGATGGAAACCTGTCCAGATGCCTCGTTAATAACCGTTGCGATCAGAAAGAACGGAGAAACCCTTTTCGGCCCCTTGCTTAAAAGGACCTTGTGGTTTTCTTCTATGGAACTGATCCCCCCTATACCAGAGCCGATATAGACTCCTGTTCGGTCTCCCTCTAATTGGGATCTCTTGATTTGAGAGTCCTCAACTGCCATTTCAGCGGCAGCCACCGCATATTGAATAAAAGGATCCATTTTTCTGGACTCCTTTTTACCAATGAAGTCCAGCGGATTGAAATCCTTAACCTCTCCGGCAATTTGGCTTGAGAAAGCCTCGGGGTCGAATTTGGATATCCGGGTGACACCGGTCCTGCCCGCTTTCATGGACTCCCAGTTCCTCTCCGCCCCAACCCCTAAAGGGGAAACGATACCGATACCTGTTATAACAACACGCCTTGGATGAGCCATAGTAATAAAACAGAAAGGGTGTATTTATATCTTTTTTTGATTTTTACTTTACTTTTTCTAAAACAAAATCAATGGCTTTGCCGACTGTGTCCAGCTTCTCTGCCTCTTCATCAGGAATGTCCAGTTCAAACTCATCTTCCAGAGCCATAATCAACTCCACTGTATCAAGAGAATCAGCACCCAGGTCATCTATAAAAGAAGCCTCTTCCGTAACCTGGTCTTCACTAATACTGAGTTTATCAGATACGATTTCCTTTACTTTGGCCAATAACTCTTCTCTATCCATCTTTTCCTCCTAAATTTTTTATTATTTAAAGAAGATTTTACATAAGCATTCCGCCGTTTATACTTATAACCTGCCCGGTTATATAAGCTGCATCATCGGAAAGCAGGAATCGAACCACCTGAGCTACTTCCTTAGGCTTACCAAATCTTTTCATCGGGATAATATCAATAAAATTTTTCTTTACTGATTCGGGAAGCGATTCAGTCATTGAAGTGGCTACATAGCCCGGGGCTACAGCATTCACAGTGACATTTCTGGCGGCTACTTCCCTGGCTAATGACTTTGTAAAACCGATTACTCCTGCTTTGGAGGCTGCATAATTAGATTGTCCGGCATTCCCCATCAAACCTACCACAGAGGAAATATTGACAATCCGCCCAAAACGGTTTCTCGCCATACTGCGGATGACAGCCCGTGAAAAATTATAAACACCCTTTAAATTAACAGAAATGACGGTATCCCAATCTTCCTCTTTCATCCGCATCAACAAGCTGTCTCTTGTGACACCGGCATTATTGACAAGAAAATCTATCTTTCCATACCGTTCAATGATCTTCTCAACCGTGCTGTCAACCTGACCTGACTTGGATACATCTATGATGTATGTTGACGCTTTCCCGTTTTTCTCTCTTATTGTGCTGGCCACTTCTTCAGCTTTTTCTTTTTGCAAATCTATGACTATGACCTCAGCTCTATGTTCAGCAAGGTCCTGTGCAATGGACTCTCCTATTCCCTGGGAGGCTCCAGTGACCACAGCCACTTTTCCCGCAAAATCCATTTAAGCCTTAGCTCCTATCAACGCCTTTTCATATGCATCCAGTCTTTCAAGTATTTTTTCCTGCACTCTGCCTTTCACATAATCCCTTGCAAGCCTTACAGCATTTTTGATGGCAACAGGATTAGATCGTCCATGGCCCACAATACAGACCCCGTTGACTCCCAGAAGATACGCTCCTCCGTATTCCGCATAATCCATCTTTTTATAAACCTTTTTCAGATGCCTCTTCATGAGAAAAAATCCGATCTTCACAAATATGTTTTTCATTATTTCTAGGCGCGCCATGTGTGCAAAGTTTGATATGACCCCTTCGCTTGTCTTTAAAGCAATATTCCCGGTAAACCCATCGCTCACAATCACATCAGCTTTCCCTGAATAGATATCTTTCCCTTCTACATTACCAATGAAATTCAGGGAGGTGGCACTCAGCTTTTTATTGACTTCCCGTGTCAGGTCGTTTCCTTTGTTCTTCTCCTCGCCAATACTCATCAGGGCAATCCTGGGATTATCGATTCCCATGACCGCTTTCATGAAAACTTCCCCCATCAATGCAAACTGAACCAAATGACTCGCACTGCAGTTTGCATTGGCTCCCACATCAGTAAGAAGAGTCATCCCTTCTAAAGTAGGGACAAGCAGGGCTAAAGCCGGTCTTTCCACTCCTTTCAGGGCTCCTAATTCCTTCCTTGATAAATAAACCACTGCCCCGGTATTCCCTATGCTGACAAAGGCATCTGCTTTTTTCCCCTTTACGAGATTCAGCCCCACAAGTATGGAAGACCTGCTTTTTTTCCGGAAAGAAAGCAGCCCTTCTCCCATTCCAATGGATTCGGATGCATTGACAATTGTGACATCCTCCTGTCCATTACTGACGCTTCTTAGTTCCTTTTTAATGATATCTTCTGCTCCAACCAGAAGAACTCCCACTTTATACTCACGGGCCGCGCTCACAGCTCCCTGTACTGCTACTCTGGGGCCGTAGTCCCCACCCATAATATCTACTGCAATCCTCATAAATCCTCCCGCGCTTACTCTTCAGCTCCTTCAATCACCTGGCGCTCTTTATAATATCCGCAGTCAGGACAGGCTCTATGAGGCATCTTTGGATTCCCGCAGTTAGGGCATAATGATAGAGACGGCACTTTAAGGGCATGGTGTGCTCTTCTCTTGTTTTTTCTTGAATGTGAATGTCTTCTTTTTGGATTAGCCATTTATCTATTATCTTTCAAATAAATTTTTAATTTTTTAAATCTGTGATCATCTTTCTTCAAATCACAGGAGCAGCCTTCCTCCTTTATATTTTTCCCGCAAACAGGACATATCCCGGGGCAATCCTCGGAACATAAAGGCCGGGCAGGAAAAGTCAGATTCACCTGTTCCAATATGATCTTTCTTAAGTTAACTCTCCTATTATAATAAAAATTCTTCAATAAATCCTCTGTTTCCAGCTGTTCCTTTTCTTCTTCCAACTCCTCAGGCAAATAAACCAGATCAAAATGAGAATCAACAGGAAGTTCAAACGGAGAAAGGCAGCGGCAGCAGATAAGGCTTATCTTTGTTTTTATTCTCCCCTTCAATAATATCTCATCACCTGTCCGTCTCAGGGTGACTTCTGCATGTGCGGGTTCAAGAAACACAGCCTCTTCCTCAACTAATTCAGAATTGAAAAATTCAAAGTCTCTCTCAATCTCGAGTCCTTCAGGCGAAAGCCTGTCAATATCAATAATCATTATACAAATTCCCAAAAAAAGTTATCCTATTATAACATCTCACCTTTCTTTGTCAATAATGATAAACAAGGGGGAAAATGCTTGAAATTAAGGCCCATCGATGTATAATATATTCACCAATATAATGCAAAATGGCTGGATTAAACACAAATATTAAACGAAACAAAGTCAATTATCACCTCCAAACAGAGGACAAAGGAAAAGGGATCAATTATGTGGAGACCGTTGTCTTCAAATCCGGGAAAGTCCTCTTCTCGCGAAAATCATCCTATGCATCCTTTCTAAACCAACCGGATCTCAAAGAGAAAATACAAGAGTTGATAACAAAGCAGCATGAAGAATGCCTCCAAGAAGTATCTGCCGGAAAGTTCGATCATCTTTGATTCCTTGCTAACTCCCGACTTTTTCATTTAAAATATCATTAAATGGATAAAATATTTCTCATTGACGGGAACTCTCTTCTCTACCGTTCTTACTATGCCATTCGCAATCTTTCGAATTCCAAAGGCTTCGCCACAAATGCCATATACGGATTCATTCAAACAATCCGCAAGCTTATGGAAAAAGAAAACCCCAAATATTTGGGGATAGCCTTTGACTCCAAGGGGCCTACTTTCCGCCATAAAATCTTTCCTGATTACAAAGCCCATAGAAAACCCATGCCGGAAGACCTCGCCCCTCAACTGCCTGTATTAAAAAAACTCCTCAAAGCATACAAGATCAAGGTGTTCGCAGAACAGGGATTTGAAGGAGACGATATCCTGGCATCATTAGCAAAAAAAGCGAGCAAAAACAATGTGCTGGCCGTAATCGTGACCAATGACAAAGACCTCTACCAGGTCGTAAGTGATTCTGTGATGGTTTACAATGTCGCCAAAGAATCCTATATGGACAAAAAAGCCGTTGAAGAGAGTATCGGCGTTCCCCCGTCCAAAGTCAAAGACCTGCTCTCGCTCTGGGGAGACCCTACAGACAACATTCCCGGAGTCAAGGGGGTCGGAGCGAAAACAGCAAAAAAGCTTCTTCTAGACTATGGGTCTGTAGATAATCTTATCAACAATCCTGAAAAGATAAAAAATCCAAGGATTAAAGAAAAAATCAAAAACAGCAGAAAAGATATCGATATAAGCCGCAAATTAGTCTCCATAAACACAGATATGCCCATTGAATTCAACTTGAATGATTTAATCCTTACTGATCCGGATTATGAGGAATTGATTCCCATCCTTGAGGAACTTGAATTTTCCAAACTTCTTTCTGATTATCTGTACAGAGTTAAGGAATCCAAAAAAGATTACTCTCTTATTGTCAACGAGCAGGACTTGGATGCTCTGATCGATCAAATAAAAAAATCAAAAAAAGTGTCTATCGACACAGAGACCAACAGCCCTAACCCCACAGAGGCCGACCTGGTCGGCATCTCTTTCTCCCTTAAACCCCATCAAGCCTTTTATCTGCCCTTGAGGCATGACTATCCGGGAGCTCCCAAACAACTGCCCTTAAAAAATAGTCTGAACCGGCTGAGCGAGATCTTCTCCGATCCGGAGATAAAAAAAATCGGCCAAAATATCAAATATGACTGTATCGTACTCAAAAGAGAAGGGGCGCCGCTCAAAGGAATAGACATAGACACCATGATCCTTTCCTATCTGTGCGAACCGAACCTGGGAAAGCACAACCTGGATTCGCTCGCACTGAAACACCTCCACGTAAAAACAACTTCTTATGAAGAAATAGCCGGCAAGGGGAAAGACGAGGTCACATTAGACAAAGTGGATGTCAACAAAGTGATGCCCTACGCATGTGAGGATGCTGATATAACGCTTCAGCTGAGCTCCGTTCTGATGGAAAAAGCAAGAGAAAAAAACCTCACCCGTTTGTACCGTGACATAGAACAGCCCTTGATAGAGGTGCTGACTGATATGGAGATATGGGGAATCACAGTCGATCCTGGCGTTCTCAAAACTCTGTCCGAGGAGCTTGAAGAAAGCATAACCCGCTTAGAAAAAAAAATATATGAACAGTGCGGTGAAGAATTTAATATCAACTCTCCTCAGCAGCTTGGAGAAGTCCTCTTTGTTAGACTCGGCCTTCCTTCCTCCAAAAAGACAAAAAAAACAGGCCGTTTCTCTACCAGTTTCGGTGTTCTGGAAAATCTCTCATCTAAATATCCTGTTGTCAAAGAAATCCTTGAATACCGGAAGCTTTCCAAGCTCAAATCCACCTATGCCGACGCTTTGCCAAAACTCATAAACAAGACTTCCGGCCGGATACATACTTCCTACAACCAGACCATCGCCTCAACCGGAAGGCTTTCCTCCAGTTATCCCAATCTGCAAAATATTCCCATACGAGGCGAATGGGGCATGCGTTTTCGCCGAGCCTTCATACCACCACCGGAGCATCTTTTTCTTTCGGCAGACTACTCGCAGATAGAGCTGAGGGTTCTGGCTCATCTATCTGAAGATCCGGAGCTTATCAAAACCTTTGAAAACGACAGGGATGTTCACAAAGAAACAGCTGATAAGGTTTTTGGGAAAGAAGCCTCCCTTTTTCGCGATGAGTTCCGGAGAAGAGCTAAAATAATAAATTTCAGTATTATTTACGGCACTTCCCCTTTTTCGCTAGCCAAACAGTTAGAAACATCCACTTCTGAGGCAAAAAAATTCATTGACCTTTATTTTGAAAGATATCCCCAGGTCATGGCCTTCCAGCAAGCCTGTGTCAAAGAGGCTGAAGAAAAAGGCTATTCAGAAACCTTGTTTGGGAGAAAGAGGCCCATACCGGAGCTCAAAAGCAAAAACAAGGTTATCCAGCAAGCCGGACAAAGGATTGCTTTAAATACTCCTATACAGGGAACCGCTGCGGACTTGATGAAAAAAGCCATGAGAGACATATGGGAAGAAATAAAAAAAAACAACCTGAACTCCAAGATCATTCTCCAGGTTCACGACGAACTTGTATTTGAAGTGCCGGACGCTGAACAAAAGCTGATGGAACAAATCGCTAAAGAAAAAATGGAGAAGGTCCTCCCTTTAAAAGTCCCTCTAAAGGTTCACCTTGGCTGGGGCGTGAACTGGGCTGAAGCCAAATAATCCTGGTTATTCATAAAAGCCGCCGATATGAAAATAAGATGTGGCTTGTGCTCACTAAAGATTTTTAGCGCCATTCTTCATGCTGTATTCTCGGCTTCTGCGCAACTCCCCCCGTCCGTGGGTCAAACATGCTCGAAGCTCAGCTTCGCTGAGTTCCCTCAAACACAGCACTCCGAAGGCTAAATCTTTAAAATCGCTTCAACCACACCTGATTTTCATAAGTAGTCCGCTTTTCCAATAAGACAAATAAGATCTCTGCCTCATCCAGACTTTCAGGCAGGCAGGCTGGTTCTGAAGTCATCCGCAGGCGAGCGGGCATGGTTCCTCGCAGAGGGGAGCGAGACGAGGAATAAGCTGATTTTACTCGCCGGGGAAAATCAGCGGGCTGAAGAACCAGCTTGCCTGATGAAGGTTAAAAGCACAAGCCACATCTGATCCTCAGATTAAATCAAAGGTTTTTCTGGTAGATACGGTACTTTTTATAAATCTGGCCTCCCACCCTTTCCATCTCGGCCCGGACTCTTACATTGGATTCCATTTCATGATGTGTATCCATGACCTTCATTCCCGCATCATGGGCGCTCATCAACATATTGATCGCCATCAGGGCATCGAGCCCGCGCCCCCTGTACTCTTCCTTAATGCCGCCCAGGAGGAGATCAAGCTGCTTTGTTTTCTTGATTTCCCTCATGATCTTGATAAGACCAAAAGGGAAAAGTCGTCCTTTGGCCTTCCTGATTCCTTCGGCAGGGTTGGGCATACCAACGACAAAAGCTACCAGCTCATCCTTATGTAAAACGCCCTTTACAAATCTGGGGTCAAGAAGAGGAAGATATCTTTTTGCCAGGTCCTGCATCTCATCCTCTCCCAACGGGCTATAACCGTAGATATCGGTTGTTGTGTAGCACTCATTCATCAAGCTCAAAACAGGTTTAACCCATGGTTTCAATTCCTTTGTTTTTTTGAACTCCAGTATCTTAAATTCTCCTCTCCGTTCCAACCTCTTGCGTATCCTTTTGTAAAACTCTGGAATTTCATCAGGGACATCGATCTTATAGACCACATAGTCTATATCCTTTTCATATCCCATCTCTTCTATAAAAGAAGGCATCCATTCGAAATTGTAGTAATTGGGCACTGTGGCTGCACTGTCAAAGCCTTGGATCAGAAAGCCTTCCGGGTCTTGATCCGTAAATCCGTAAGGGCCTATGACCTTCTTCATCCCGTGTTCTCGGGCCCAGTTTTCGATATAACCCAACAACGCTTTAACGACTTCTTTGTCCTTCCGGCTCTCCAAGTACCCGAATCTCGCAGTCTTCTCGTTTCTGAAGTCATTGTAACGCTTATTGATGATGCCCATTATCCGGCCTGCACATTTATTATCTTTATAGGCAAGGCAGAGAACCGTATCACAGTAAGTAAAGGCTCGATTCTTTTTTGGAGAAAAATACTTCCACTCATCCATATAAATGGGAGGGACCCAGTTTTCATGTCCCTTGTGGATCTTTTCAGCAATATATATAAATCTTCTTAAATCCTTCTTCCCCTTAACTTCCTTGATTTCTATTCCCATTTTTATCCCTCACTCGTCCTGGATTTTTTTCCCTTATTATACAACAATCCCGTAATTTGCAAAGCAAAAAACCGTTTTCTAAATCCTTTTATATTTTCTGTTGACAAGCCTAACTAATAATTAATACACTTTATAGTCAAATTTAAACAGAGAATGCTATGAGAAAGAAGACATTTCCCCGCGGCACACATCCTCCGGAATATAAACATTATACAGAAGGCCAGAGGCTTGAGAAACTGGAACCGCCCGAAAAAGTATTCATCCCTCTCAATCAACACTTCGGAAAGCCGGCTGATCCTCTCGTCTCAAAAGGAGAGGAAGTGCTTCTCGGACAGAAAATCGGAGACAGTGACGAGCTGTTTTCCGCAACTGTCCATTCCAGCGTCTCTGGAAAAGTCCTGTTTGTAAAAGAACACCCCCATCCTCTCGGCTCTCCTGCCCTGACCGTCATCATCGCTAATGACGGAAAGGACACGCCTCATCCGGACATGAAAGGCACGAAAGACCCTTTTTCACTCAAACCTGAAGATATCCGCAGCAAGGTGAGAGACGCGGGAATCGTGGGCATGGGCGGAGCTGCCTTTCCAACCGCTGTCAAGCTCTCTCCCCCTAAAGGGAAAGCCATTGACACGGTTATCATTAACGGATGTGAATGCGAGCCTCTGCTGACCTCTGATTACAGATTGATGCTTGAGTATACCAAGGATATTATAAATGGAGCGGAATTGGTCCGGAAGGCAGCGGAAGCTAAAAGGATTATCATCGGGATTGAAGATAATAAACGAGATGTTTTCGAACTTTTCAAACAAAAAATGAACGGTTTCCCCGGAGAAACAGCTCTCTTAAAGACCAAGTATCCGCAGGGAGCCGAAAAAAATCTTATCTATGCCCTGCTGAAACGTGAAGTCCCCAGAGGGGGCCTTCCCTTTGATGTGGGTGTGGTGGTACAGAATGTGGGAACCGCCAAAGCAGTCTGGGATGCCGTATCCTCCGGCACACCCTTATATGAAAGAGCGGTAACCCTTTCCGGCCCTGGACTCAAAGAGAATAAAAATCTGCTCATCCGCATCGGCACTCCTTTTAAGCATGCTGTTGAATACTGCGGCGGCTTAAAAGAGGGAGCGAATATGCTCGTTATGGGAGGCCCTATGATGGGCCTTGCCCAATGGAACCTTGATACTCCGGTCATAAAAGGGACATCCGGGCTTGTTGTATGGGAAGAAGAAGCTTTTCCTGAGGAATTTCCATGTATAAGTTGCGGACGCTGTGTAAGCCACTGCCCTATGGGTCTTGTACCCACCCGGCTGATGAATTATTCAAGGCACGGATATTACCAAGAAGCAGAAAAATGGGGCGTGCTTGACTGTGTGGAGTGCGGCTGCTGCCAGTATATATGCCCGGCTAAAATCCCCCTGGTCCACTGGATCAGGGTCGGCAAGAACGCTGTCACAAGCATGAAACGAAAAAAGAAAAGCTGATGAAAGAGAACACTTTTATTTTAAAGTCATCCCCTCATTTCAGAGACAAAGATTCTGTATCAAAAATAATGTATGCGGTCATCATAAGCCTCATTCCAGCGGTTGCTGCCTCCATATATTTTTTCAGGCTGAAAGCTGCCCTCATCTACATCACCTGTGTGGCCTCCTGCCTGATCACAGAAGCTGTTTTTCTTAAAGTCAGGAAAAAAGATATGCATTCTCTCTGGGACGGCTCAGCCATCATCACAGGCCTGCTTTTGGCTATGACTCTGCCCCCTTCCCTTTCTCTGGATCTGGTGATCATCGGCTCTGTTATGGCTATCGCCCTCGGGAAGCAGGTATTCGGAGGGCTGGGTTACAACGTGTTCAATCCGGCTCTGGTCGGACGGGCGTTTCTGCAGATCGCTTTTCCCGTGGCCATGACCACCTGGATACCTCCGTCAACCCTTCAGGTAAACACTGCCACCTTTGCCACCCCGCTGGGAAATCTCAAATTCCTGGCCTCCATAACAGAAGGCTCCTTGACTCCCCTCAAAGACCTTTTCTGGGGGAATGTCGGGGGCTGTTTGGGAGAAACCTCGGCCATAGCTCTTCTTGCAGGAGCCCTCTTCCTGCTCTTCCGGAAAGTCATTGACTGGCGGATTCCCGTAGGAATCATCAGTGCTCTGGCCGTTTTTACAGGTATTTTCTGGATCACAAGCCCGGACAAGTACACACATCCTCTGTTTCACGTTCTGGCCGGAGGACTCCTGATAGGAGCATTTTTTATGGCCACGGATATGGTCACCTCACCTATAACTCCCTTGGGGGCCTGGATCTATGCACTGGGGATAGGTTCCCTCATCGGGCTCATAAGGCTGTTCGGCGGATTTCCTGAAGGCGTTATGTTCTCCATCCTTTTCATGAACACATTCGTCCCTCTTATAAACAGATACACACGCCCACGGATCCTGGGAGAAAGGAGAAGGAGAGCATGAACCTTTCTGCCAGAATGATCGTCGTTCTCACTGCCGTGGGTCTGATTTCCGGCAGTTTTCTTTCCGTGGTAGGTCTTTTGACCAAAGAACGGATCGCCATGAACCAGCAGCTGGAAATACAAAACGCCATCAGCGAAGTCCTTCCTTCCACAAAGACCAGCCACAAGGTTTTTGAAGACGAATCCCTGACCATTTACGAAAGCAGGGATGAAAACGATAATCCGGTAGGATTTGCGGTGTACGCTTCAGGCACTGGCTTTCAGGATATCATTACATTGATGTATGGGATCGATCCTTCCTTTTCAAAAATAAAGGCTCTGACCATCCTGGAACAAAAGGAGACCCCCGGCCTGGGAGCCAAGATCACTGACAAAACATCCTTCCTCAGATACTGGGAAGGCAGAAACTGTGAACAGCCGCTGTCTCTGCGAAAACCGGCTGTGGAATCTCCTGGAAATCTGGCTCCCTCTGAGGTCAATGCCATAACAGGCGCTACTATCTCATCAGAAAAAGTGCTCGATATCGTCAATCTTTCCCTTGAAAGACTGAAAGAAATAAAACAAAAGGGCCAACTCTCTAGCGAGGAAAAAAATGCCACCTAAAAAAAGCATCGGAGCCGAGTATCTCAAAGGCCTTTGGAACGAAAATCCGGTCTTCAGACAACTGCTTGGGATGTGCCCCACTCTTGCTGTAACCAATGCCGTTATAAACGGAATAGCCATGGGCCTTGCCACGGCCTTTGTGCTGATACTGAGCTCTCTTGTTGTATCTTCCATAAAAAAACTGATTCCCAGTCAGGTGCGTATCGCCACTTATATCGTGATCATCGCTTCCTTTGTCACCATAGCAGACCGGTTTTTAGCAGCCTTTTTTCCTCCCATATCCAAGGCTCTCGGCCCCTATGTACCGCTGATCGTGGTCAACTGTATTATTCTGGGACGGCAGGAAGCCTTCTCCTCCAGAAACTCCATAGGCCGGTCCCTTATTGATGCACTGGGAATGAGTACGGGCTTCATCCTGGCTTTACTGCTGCTGAGCTCCATAAGAGAACTCCTTGGTTCCGGAAGCTTTTTAGGCCACCAGTTATTGGGATCCTGGTTTAAACCGTGGACCATCATGATTCTTCCGGCCGGTGCCTTTATCACTCTCGGGGTGCTATTAGGGATCGCCCTCTTGATAGAGTCTAAGACCAAGGCAAGGAGTGTATAATGGATCTTTTAACTCTCTTTGTTGCCGCCATCCTGGTCAATAATTTTGTTCTCTACTACTTCTTAGGTATATGCCCTTTTCTGGGAGTAAGTAAAAAAATAGATGCGGCCTTTTCCATGGGGATGGCCGTGACTTTTGTCATGACGCTGACCGCTGTGGCTTCCTGGATGATAAACCACTGGATCCTGATCCCCTTTGGACTTGACTATCTCCAGATCGTCTCCTTTATTCTGGTCATCGCTTCTCTGGTGCAGCTTGTTGAAATGTTCATCAGGAAGATGAGCCCTCCTCTTTATCAGGCACTTGGTATTTATCTCCCCTTAATAACGACAAACTGCGCCATTATGGGGCTGGCTCTTTTGGCCGCGCTGAAAAACTATGACTTTATAAAGACGGTTGTTTTTGGAGTCGGTTCTGGACTGGGCTTCACACTGGCTATCGTTCTCATGTCCGGTATCAGGGAACAGCTGGACCTTGCAGACGTACCCGAACCCTTAAAAGGAGCGGGTATCGCTCTCATTGTAGCCGGAATCATGGCGCTTGCTTTTTCCGGCTTTTCAGGGATGATAAAATAATGCAATTTCTGATACCTATTCTGACTCTGGGTCTTTTAGGCCTGCTTTTTTCCATAGGCCTCTCTTTTGCCTACCAGAAGCTCAAAGTGGAGGAAGACCCAAAAGTCGAAGCCATTTCTGAAGTACTGCCCCAGGCAAACTGCGGGGGATGCGGATACTCGGGATGCCGGGCCTTTGCCGAAGCCGTGGCAAAAGGAAAAGCGGAAATAACCGGATGTCCTGTAGGCGGGGAAGACGTCTCTCAAAAAATTGCCAGAATCATGGGAACAGAAGCAGGAAAAGCAATAAAGAAAGTGGCCAGAGTTCACTGCCGCGGCAACACAAAGGCTGCAAGAGAGAAAGGAATTTATCTGGGGATAACCACCTGTCATGCCGCTCACATTATCGGAGGAAACAAAGAGTGCGTGTACGGCTGCCTGGGTTTCGGGGACTGTGTCAGGGCGTGCCCCTTTGATGCCATACACATGGGAGAGGAAGGCCTGCCGGTCGTGGATGCAGATAAATGCACGGCCTGCGGAAAATGTGTGGATGCCTGCCCCCGCGATATCATTGACCTCCAGCCGGTGTCCCAAAACATCATGGTATTCTGCCGCTCTCTCGATAGTGCGGCGGCCGCTAAAAAAGCATGCAAAAATGCCTGTATTTCATGCGGCATCTGTGTCAGGGCCTGCCCGGAGGCCATTGTTCTTGAGAACAACCTCGCTGTCATCAAAGACTATAAAAAAATTGACCCAGAAAAAATTCCGGCCATAGAAAAATGCCCGACAGATGCCATAGGGCGGATCACAAAAGAAGAGAATCATGAAGGATAAAGGGAAAATAATATTATTGAAAGGTTCTTTTGCTCAGGTCGAGCTGGACTGTGTCTCCGGATGCCAAAAGTGTGCAGCCCGGCATATCTGTTCGAACAAAGAACGGGAAAAGGGCCTTATCAATGTCTTGAATCCCATTAAAGCAAGGGCGGGAGACGAAGTGACGATTGAAGTCCCTGAAGGCAGATACAGCAAGACCCTCACTCTTCTTTTCGGATTCATGCTGATGGCCTCTTTATTCGGCATGCTTTTAGGTTCTTTTTGTGCAGGCTGGTTGTCCCTTCCTTATTATGCCGGAGGGATCGCAGGTTTTTTCCTGGGCCTGATCATCACAGGAAGTGCCCTCTTTTATCATTTTAAAAAAAATAAAAAGGACTTTTATCCAGAAATTATTGGTATAATAAGAGAAGGAGACTATCATGAATAGACGCTGTTTCATTCAGACTCTTGTTTCAGCTCCCCTGTTAAGCCAGTTCATACTCGGCTCTAAGAAAACACAGAGTGCCTCCGAGATCCATCTGGTATCTGAAGATCCCCACCAGATCCTTCCTGCCCTGCTCGAAGAGCTGAAAAAACAGGGCATGAGTTATGGGAAAAAGTTTTCTTTTTTGAATTCCTATCCGAATGAACAACAGATGATGCAGGAACTTCAGAAAAAAGGATGGATTTTTTCCCCTCTTCACACCGGCTCTGACCTCTCCATCTCATTCAGGAGTCTCAAACATAAAATCCGGCCGTCGTTTACCATGGCGAGAGAGGGGGAAATATGGGATATCCGGTCCCAAAGGCTTCTCTCCCTGTGGAAACAAATAAACAAAGAAGGCCCTCTTTCCTCCTGCCTGACTATTGCCTCTTTCAGGGGATCGAAACACAGATACACGGGAAAATCCCTCTCTGTTTTCAGCCAGGGTCAAAAGATAGACTCTTTGGCTCTTGATAGAAACAAAACAAAACTGTATAAAGGAAAAGAAGGGGAAATAGCGGTTTCCGTGAACAACGGAAAAGCATGGATTAATGAATCCTCATGCCGCCATAAAATTTGCTGCCTCACTCCTCCCATATCCTATGCAGGAGAACGTATTATTTGCGCCCCCAATCGTCTCCTTGTTGAAATCGATAGAAGCGACCTCGTTGATACGTCCATTGGCTGAGCTTGGGCCCTATGAAAGACCCAAAAGAACCGCTTTTTGCGGGAATAGATGTTTCAACTCAAAGCTGCAAGATGATAATCCTGGATACGGAAAAAAAGGAAGTCGTCTATCTTGACTCCCTGAATTACGACCAGGACCTTCCACTCTACAACACCCATAACGGCGCTGTAAAAGGCCTTAAGGAGACTTGTTCCGAATCAGAACCCCGTATGTGGATCGAAGCACTTGATGTCCTTTTCGCAAGGCTCAAAAAATCAAAAATCCATCAGGAAAATATTTTGTGTCTATCCGTATCAGGACAGCAGCACGGCTTGGTCTCCCTGGACCCGAAAGGAAAGCTCTCGAGGAAGAGAAGCAAGCTCTGGAATGATTTTTCAACAGCAGAGGAATGTAAAATCCTAACACAGGCAGTGGGTGGCAAAAAAGCCATGATCGAAGAGGTGGGAAACAGCCAGAAAACCGGTTACACTGCGCCCAAAATCCTGCATATGCTGAGACATGAGCCGGAAAAGTATAAAAGAACAGCAACTTTTCTGGTCGTGCACAACTACATCAACTGGTATCTCACCGGGGGCGTCACCGTCATGGAGCCCGGAGACACTTCAGGGACCGCTCTGTGGAACCCCGAAGCCGGGAAATGGTCGGAAAAAGTCATCCATGCCATAGACCCGGCTCTTAAAAAGAAACTGCCTCCGGTCAAATCTTCCTGCCGCTCCATAGGTTTCGTTTCATCCCGCCTGGTGAAAACCTACGGTTTTTCTCCTCTGTGTAAAATCGATGCCGGTTCCGGAGACAACATGTACGGAGCTGTTGGCACGGGCAACATAAAACCAGGCCTTTTAACAGTAAGCTTGGGAACCAGCGGAACAGCTTTCACTATTCTAAAGAAACCTTATGTTGATCCTTCAGGGGAAATCGCCTGCTACTGCGACAGCACCGGAAATTATCTCCCGCTGCTGTGTGTCTCAAACCTATCTAACGGATACAACCAGCTCCAAAAAAAATACAAAATCTCCCATGAAGAGTTTACACGCATCATCCGCCAGACAAAAACGGGAAATCAGGGCCGCGTCTTGGTCCCGTGGTATGTGGGAGAGAGGACACCGGACCTTCCTCTGGCCTCGCCAGTGTACTTTGGATTCGGTCTGGATGATTTCAACAAACACACGCTGTGCCGGGCGGTTCTGGAAGGGCATGTCCTCAATCTCTACCAGGGTTATAAGCGCATGCCGGTCAAAGCCAAACAAATCAGGCTTACGGGAGGCCTTTCCCAGTCAGAAGCCTGGAGGCAGGCCATCGCCGATATATTCGAGGCGGAAACCATCCCTGTTCTCGGGGAGGGAGCCGCTCTCGGTGCCGCTGTTCATGCCGCCTGGGTCTGGGGAAAAGAGGCGGGGATAAAACTTTCCCTGGAAGAATTGACCTCCTCTTTTGTGGTCTTAGACCATAAAGGAAGGAAAAGTCCAGACCCGGCCTCTGCCCCTATTTACCGGCTCCAGAAACGGCTTTATCAGGCTCTCACCCAACGCATCAGAGGGCAAGAAGGGGAGAACCCCTTCGAGCTCCAGCATCAGCTTAAATCCAAATATTAACCAGGCTATTTGATCTCTTTGATAAAAATATTCCTGAAATAAACAGGCGACAGGCTGTCATGGTTCTGCAGGCCGATGTATCCTTTCTCCGCAAAATCCTTCACTTTTCCCCTGGGTTCTGCCTTCCAGTCCAGTATCTTTTCCCCATTAAGCTCCACCTCCATCCGGTCTCCTTGGAAGGTAATCTTAAAATGGTTCCATTTGCCTGTTTCTTTAGATGCGTCTTTGATTGGGGCCTCAGCATCATATGCCGCTCCTGTTTTGTGCACTCCTTTTTCTTTGTCACAGATCTGTATTTCAAAAGAATGGTAGATATAGCTGTCGCTTACCGGGACATCAGGCACCCTCAAAAACACTCCGGAATTCGTATCTTCCTTGGAGCATTTGAAATCCAGCTCAAGGATGAAATCCTGATACGCTTTTCTTGCGTACCAGAATAATCCCATGCCGCCCTGAGACTTTAAGATGCCTGTTTTTTCATCAAGAATAAAATATCCGGGCCCGTAGTGATTCCAGCCGGCCTTGGAATACCTTCCATGGCTCCGGGATAATATTTCCTCATATCCTTTATAATAGCTAATGCTGTCAACATACTGGATCCCCTTTTTTACGGACGGAGAAGGATTGTCCACTTCTTTCGGATTCTCGTGTTCCACCGCCAGAAAACCCGCATAGTTCTGCAGGGTCAGCTCCGCAAGAATATCATGGATATTGGCCTCTCCCTGGCCAAACGGAACATCATAGGCTTTCTTGTCCCCGAACGCATTCAAGTCTTTCAAATGAACGTTGATGATCCTCCCCTCAAGCAGGCGGAGTGCCTCGACCGGATTCACTCCGGTCCGCATCCAGTGCCCGGTGTCCGCACAGGCCCCGATCCGTTCATCCAAACCTTTGATATGCTCCAGGACCGTTTCCGGCCGTGCGTATTTTGTGGGTTCGGGGTGATTGTGTATGGCTATTCTTATATTGTATTTCTTCACCATTTTCTCAATCAAGGAAAAGTCATCGAATTTCGGTTCTGTGACAATGGTCCGGACCCCCATTTTTTTTGCGAATTCAAACACTTTTCCCATGCTTTCTTCTGTATTGTCGAAACCGACCACACCATAGCTTACTATTGTCAACCCGTGTTTTCTCAGGGCTTTTTTCACCTCCTCTATCTGCTGCCCGCTGAGATTATGATCCATTCTCACATCAGGGTTATCCCTGTCAAGCATCTGTCCCGGATAGGCTTCCACATATTTAACTCCCAGGTCTTTGACCTTCTCCAATGTTTCAAAAAAAGAAAACTTTCTAAAAGTCCAGCACTGAACAGCAAACGGGATCTCTTTGATCCTGACCTCGGAATAAGGAATTCTTTCGAATCGGGAAGAAACCTCCTGGGCTGCGGAAGTTTCCTCTTGGGCTGCCTGTTCACAGCCAAAGCACGTAACAGCTAAAAATACGGTCAGTATTAATCCTATAAGCCTTTTGTTTTTCATATTCCCTCCTTTTTATTTTTTCTTGGGATTCCATTCCCCTTTAGCCACTGCCGGGACAAACGTTTCCAGTCCCTCCGGAGGAAAAGGAACCGTTCTCTCCCCCTCTATGCTCAGATAAGCGGCCATAAGAAGTTTGGTCACTTCGACCCCATCGCTAAAATTCTCCATGGGGCGCTGGCCGTCCAGAAAAGACTGGACCATATGCCGGTTCTCATCTGTATATCCGTATTCGATTTCTTCGCTGCTGACAATAGGCATCAATCCTGTTTCCGCATTCTGCTTTTCAACCAGGTCCTCTCCCTGTTCTCCCTTTACATTCCGGCTGAAAAATATTTTTAAGTTTGAGTCCAGCGTATTTATGGACAGTGAGTACTCAGGCCCTAAAAGTTCCATGTTCAGCCTCAGTCCAGCCCCTACATAACACCAGGAAGTGGTGGTCTCTACCACAAGCCTTTCTCCCCGGCTCCCTTCATACTCTATGACCGCTCTGGCAAAATCTTCTGCCGGCCGTTTGAGATAATCAAGCTTTCCGCCGCTCTGTTTCGCGAGCTCTCTGGCATACCGGGGCTGCTGCCATTTCAGGCAGTTCGCATAAGCCATTACTTTCTTGGGTCTCAGGGAGCTCCGTTCCTCCCCCGGGGGGGTCAGCATGTAGCGCGCTTCTTCCACGGAATGGCACATCATGTCATTTATCACGCCTCCGCCCTGAAGAGAACCTTCCCAGAACCATGGCATATGAGGGCCTCCGTGTTCCTCAGAAGCGCGGGCCAGATAGGGCCTCCCTGTGGTCGCCGCTCCCCTTATCCATAAGATTTCTTTGCCCCTGACAACAGCCGGGGAAAATATCTGGTCCTCAAGATATCCGTCCAAAAGATTTGCTTCCCTTACAAGAGACAGCATCCTTTCTGCCTCCTGAACGTTTCTTCCCAGCGGCTTCTCACAGGCAATGCCTATGAGGTCTCCCTTGCCTGATTTGACGGCATGGACAATCTCTTCCATGACCTCTATCCGGTTATAATTCGGCGAGCATATCCAGAGCGCATCTATATCCGGTGAGGCCACCATATCAGATATGGTCGGGTAAACTTTTGCATCTCCGACTCTGAGCTTATGCGCAAGTCCGGCTGCTTGCTTGGCTCCTTCCTTGCTTCGGCTTACAATCCCCTGAATGTCAGAATCCCGGACTCCGACCCAGGACTTGATATGAAACCTGGTTATAAAACCCGCCCCTATAAATCCTATGCCCAATCTTTTTTGAGACATTTTGTCCTCTCTTATTATGACTTATACATTGATTTTTTTCTTCTCTCTAAAAAGCAAAATAAAGGCGACCGCACAGAGAATGGTTAAAACTGCCGGAATGATAAAAACACTTCTCCAGTCAGTCACGTCTGCTCCAGTGAAAAGGGTCTGTATCCATCCCGCAAAAAGGCTTCCCAGAAAGTTACCCAGCCCTAAGGTCACAATGGAGATGAGGCTCTGTGCCGAAGCTCTTATATCCTTTGGCGCCACCTGGTCTATATATATAAATGCAGCCGTAAAAAAGAACACATAGCAAAACCCATGGAGAGACAGGGAGGCAATAACCAACCATACAGGCTGGCCGATTACAAAGATTATATAGCGGGCCGGCCATGCCAAAACCCCTATAATCATGGTCTTTTTAATACCGAACTTGGGAAGAAAATAGGGAAGAAGAATCGCCATGACAAATATTTCGGCGATCTGGGCAATGACCATGACACCGGAAACCATTGAAGCATCGATTCCTATGGCCCCTGAAGTCAAATAGGGAGCGGTCAGAATGTAATAAAACTGAAGCTCTGTAGCCACTACAAAGGCGATCCCCACAAAAATCGCCAGGTTCTTGTCTTTCAGCATCTTAATGGCTTCCAGAAAAGCCCACGGTTTTTTGACTTCCTTTTTAGGAGGAGTATGGGGTAAAAAGAAAGACTGAGCCCCCATGATAAGAGAGAAAATCCCTGCGAGCATCAGCGTATCCCCTCTGAATGCCAGTGCCTCTTGAGAGTTCGCCAGCATCCTCCATCCCGCTAAAATGAGTCCTGCGGCGATCCAGCCGATGGTTCCCCACACCCTGATGATGCCGAATTCCTTTTCGGAATCTTTCAAGTTTATAAAGGCTATGGAATTGGTGAGAGCTAATGTAGGTGCGTATAAAAGGGAATAGAGAAATATAAGCCACATCATGGTAGGGTAATCGGAAACAAAGGACGTATAAATAAGGATAGCCCCCCCGCTAAGCTGTAAACAAGCAATGACTTTTTCGGTAGGGAAATACCTGTCAGCCATCTGCCCTCCAAGAAAAGGGGAGATAATGGTCGCTAAAGGAAGAAGAGCATAAACAAGACCGACCTGAGTTCCGGTAAATCCCAGGTTGTTGATCAGATATTCTGATAATACCGGGGCCCAGGCTCCCCAAATCGCATACTGTAAAAACATCATAAAACCAAGTCGGATTTTATAACTCATGTTTCCCTCGTGATTTTGTTTTTCCTTTCCGTCTTGATATACGTAAAAATTTATAATACAAACAATATATATGTCAATTAAAGATAAATCCAGTATAATAAATGAGGCCTGTTTCTGGAAAATTGATTTGATCTTCTTCTAAATCTTTGAAATAAAAAAGAAAGTTCCGGATATATGAAAAAATACGGTGTCTTGATTCTGGTCGTTGTGTTTGCGTTCAACTGCGGTCCGCAAAAGACTTGGCACTCATCCACATTGGTGTTTTTCGATACGGTCTGTGAACTGAGAGTCTTTGGCTCTTCTCCGGAATTCTCTCAAGTAAAAAAGGAAGTTGAAAAAATATTTTCATCCATAGAAGAGCTTTTTTCTCCTGAAAAAACAGACCTGAAATCCAGTCATGTTCAGTATCTTTTAAGGGAAAGCCTGAAAATCTATAAAAATACGTACGGGTGTTTTGACATCACAGTAGGTCCGCTCAAAGAGGCATGGGGATTTTTGAGCGGGCATTACAGAGTGCCTTCTTCGGAAGAAATAAACGGATTGATAAAACTCGTGGGGATGGATAAAATCCAGATAAAAAACGATGAAGTCATTCTTCCGGAGCAGATGAAACTGGACTGGGGCGGTATTGCCAAAGGGTATGGAGTGGACCTTGCTTCACAGGCTCTCAGGAAGATGAACATCCAGAAAGGCTTTTTAAATGCAGGAGGAGATATTTTCTGCTGGGGTCAAAATCCGGAGAATAATGATTGGAAAATCGGGATAAAGCATCCCAGAAAAGAAGGTTTTCTCGGCATCCTTCATCTTATGGACCAGGGGGCAGCTACATCCGGAGACTACCAGCGATTCTTTATTAAAAATGGAGTAAGATACCATCATATTTTTGACCCTTCAACCGGTTATCCGGCAAAAGGAAAACAAAGTGTTACTGTTATGGGGCCCGAGGTCCTTTTCTGTGATGCGCTTTCTACCGCTCTTTTTGTTTCTAAAGAACCAGAAAATATTCTAAAAAAATATCCTGACTATGGTGCGGTTATAGTCAATGATGACGGTGAAATCTTTTTCTTTGGGAAAGAGTTTGATATAGAGCTGATAAAATAACTTCTATGGTTAAAGCTTCATGGGCATGAGAATATATTTGTATTCTATTTCATTTTCCTCTTCCGGAGCCATAAGAACGGCACTGTTGGAGTCTTTCATTTCAAACCTGACATTCTCCGACTGTATGGTCGTTAAAAAATCTAGAATATACTGAGAATTGAATCCGATCTCAAATTTATTCCCGCTGTATTCTGTTTCAACCTGGTCACGCGCCTCCCCGAGTTCTGGATTAGAGGAGAAAAGTTCGACTTTGTCTTTTTCTAATTTTAACTTAATTCCTTTGGAACGTTCCGTAGACAAAAGAGAAACCCTTCTTATAGCATCTGTGATTTCTTCTCTTGAAAAAATAAGAATATTGGGATTGTCTTTAGGAATGACCGCATTATAATTTGGGAATTTCCCCTCTATGATACGGGAAATCAGCGTTCTGTTTTTTACATTAAAGAACAGATTACTCTCATCCAAGTCAAACTTAATCTCTTTATCTTCGAATTTCCTTAATTCGCCAAGTGTTTTCTTGGATACGATTCCATTGATCTCTTCATTAATATCCATGTTTTCTATTTTTGAAGATGTATAAGCAAGCCTGTGTCCGTCTGTACTGACCAGCTCGATCTGGTCTCCTTTGAGAATCATTAAAGCTCCATTGAGATAATATCTCTGTTCTTGAGTTATGGCAAAATAGACCCGGTTTATCATTTCTGTATATTTATCCAGAGGAAGAATGATATTTTTCTCAAACCTTGCCTCTGGAACCTGTGGATAGTCATCTTTGGCCTTACAAAGAACCTTGAACTGGCTGGCTCCTGAAGATATTTCGATCATCTTCTCGTTTATTAGTGAAAATGTGACGTTCTTTCCATCTGGAAGGGACCTGATTATTTCATAGATCTTTTTACCAGATATGGTTGCGGCGCCTGGTTCTTCAACCTTGGTTTCTATATAAGTCTTAAGTCCTACTTCCAGGTCTGTCCCAATCAACTCCACCCGATCCTTACCCGCATCTATCAGGATGTGAGCAAGAACGGGCATTGTATTCCTTTTTTCAACAATTCCCTGAAGAAGTTGGAGTTCTGTAAAAATATTTTCTTTTTTGATTGAGAACCTCATTTTTTCCACCTTTTATATTTTATTATTTATATATATAGCTTAGTTAAAGATTAAATAATAATAATAATAAATGCAAACAATATGTGAAAATTTATCTTAAACCTAAGAATCCATTATCTTATAGAATGAATCATCCTTGTGATTTTCTTGTCGAAACTTCTGTTAGTCTCTCTTAATTTCTCTATCTTTCTTATACTATGGATGACCGTAGTGTGGTGTTTTCCACCGAATTTTTTTCCAATCTCAGGAAGAGAGGATTTAGTAAGGTGTTTTGATAGATACATGGCTATCTGGCGGGGAAAAGAGATTTTAGGGGAATTGTTCTTTGATTTTAATTTTTTAAGCCCCATCTTATATTCATGACAAATAAATTTTTGTATTTTTTCAATCGTGATGATATGTTCGGTTGAATCAAGAAGACTTTTCAGGGATTCTTTGGCAAGCTCCAGATCAATGGGCTGTCCTTTCAAGGAGGAATACGCGATCACTCGCCTGAGAAATCCTTCCAGCTCCCGAATATTCGAATGCACTTTATCAGCAATAAAAAGGGCCACGCTTTCAGGAAGATAAACACCTTCTATCTGTGATTTTTTCCTTAATATGGCAATTCTCGTTTCTATATCAGGCGGTTTTAGGTCTGCTATAAGACCCCATTCAAATCTTGAGCTGAATCTTTCTTCTATATTGGGGATTTCTTTTGGAGGGCAGTCGCTTGAGATGACGATCTGTTTCTGGTTTTCATAGAGATGGTTGAAAGTATGAAAAAATTCTTCTTTTGTTCTCTCCCTTCCTGAAAGGAAATGAATATCATCCATTAGAAGGAGGTCTATATTTCTGTATTTTTCGCGGAAGTCCATGACCTTTCCGTATTGAAGATGGGTTATAAGGTCATTCATAAATTTCTCTGTTGTCATATAAAGGATTTTCATACCTCTTTTACTTCTCAGGCTTTCATGACCGATCGCGTTCATAAGATGTGTTTTTCCCAGGCCTGCTCCTCCGTAGATGTATAAAGGATTATAGGATTTTGCCGGGTTTTGAGATACAGATGAAGCCGCAGCCTGAGCGAATTGGTTGCATGAACCTACTATGAAATTATCGAATGTATAATTAGGATTAAGATTGGGATTTAAAAGATATCCGTCTTTAGACCTTCTCTCTCTCGGGCTCCGCCGCATGAACGAAGAGGAGTCATCAAAAATATATTTAATGTCATAAACTTTATCAAACAACTCTTTAGAGGAGGAGTTGATAAGGCCGGAATAGTGGAAAGAGAGCCAGTCTCTGAAATAGGAGTTAGGGACCTTTATATAAAGAGCGTTTTTTTCCTGTCCTATATACAAGGTGGGTCCGAACCACGTCTCAAAACTGTTTTTATCAATTTTATTTTTGATTTTCTTTTGGATACGAATCCATGGGTTTAATTTATGTGAATCTTCCATAATGAATCCCTCTTTTTCCACAGATATATCCACAAATGTGGAAAACTTCTATTAAAAGATGGTTTGGTTAGAAATATATTAACACCCGCAAATGTGTATTTCAAGAAGTTTTGTCGGAATAAAACAGAATTTATTGAATTATTTTTTTATAAGGGTTAAAAATCAAAGCCTATCCAGAATTTTGTCATCCAGCGGTCTCCGGTTTCAAATCCAAATGGATCTGAAAAGTCAGGCCAGTACACAAGCCTCACGAAATCTAAATGAACGGGAAATCCAAGGAGGAAGAATTGGAATCCATATCCCATTGAGCCCACAGCATCAGCGAGATAATAATATGTAAAGCCTGATTTACGCGTGTCTCTAATATACATCTTGGCCGGGTAACCCTTGATTTTGGTTCTGGCGATATCGAAAAACAGCGTTCCTCTTACTGGTCCGAGCTGGCCGATTATTGTGGAAGCAGCATTTATAATGGGGAATCTAAACTCAAGATTAGCGAACCAGGTTTCCGTTCCAATAAGACTGTAATAGTACTGGGACCGGATTTGATTGTTGCCTCCGAAGTAGTTTATAAAAGGAGTTTCTCCCCAGCTTCCAAAACCCTCAAAACGGAACGCAAAAAGGGAATCGAGGCCTAAATATAAATACTGCCGAAAGTCTAATCGAAGGGTTGTGTTGGTAAGAAACGAATCCGTGACAGGGATAGCCTGGGAGAATGAAAGATTGAAGGTGTTTCCTGCCGCAGGACCAAAGTATTTGAAATGAGTGGTCTCCCCGGTAAGAGAAAGAGAGGCGGATAACAAGCTTCCGGTAAGAAAGTAACTAAAAATCTGTCCGGATTCCGCCATCGTCCGGGCAAGAGTGGGATCATAGTATTCTTCATCATAGTAGGAATATTGGAAAGCACCTTGAACACGGTAGTACCGGTTAAAGGGATAGTAGGCCGCAAGAGAGGCGCCTGATATAGATCGTGTTGCCAGGGCGTCATTGTAGTTGAGGGTGTAGTACAGGCTCGGATCGATGTAGTAATAGGGAGTATAATAGAAAAGGGTGTAGTGATAGGCAGAGGCTTGATACTGCAGTCTTCTTTTCTGATTGAGGTAAGAAAAGTAGTAAGACCGGAAATCTCTGACCTGGTAGGCCGTCACATTGAAGTTGTGATCACCGAAGAGATCTGAGAAAGAAAGGGACGAGCCGCCGTAAAGAGAGCCGTCTGTTGAAATCGTGGTATCCACAGGAGGCCTTCCCGTTAAATAGAGCTCTCCCATTCCCTCATGGGATTTGATTTTTGACTTATCGATCTCCACTGTGATATGCGGTTTGTATTCTTCATATTCTTCAGCGGTTAACATATCAAACCTTACGTTTTTTACAACGACTCCTTCCAGCTTGCCTTTAAATATTTGAAAGGCGCCTTTATGGAAGGAAGAAAAAACAATCGTATCTTTTTCATTTGCAACAGGGTATGGAAAGAAATTGCCGGTCCTCACATCCGTATGTCTTTTGAGCTCACCGGTCTTCAGTGACAAGGAGTAGATGTTATAAGAATCTCTCATGTCACCCGAAAAGTATATGAGGCTTGAGTCCTGGGAAAATTCCGGACAGATGGTATTTCCTTTGCCAAAAGTCAGCTGGGTCTTTTTACTCAGGTCATTCAAAGGAGAGAGGAACAGCTTGTCATAGATCCCGATGCGAAGGGTATAGACAATAGACTTTCCGTCCGGAGATACGGCCAGAGCTTTTTCATAAAGGTCATTGTTGGTCAGGTTGGTGGATTCCCCTGTTTCAATGGATATGCTGAATATGTCATGGACTCCGTTAGAGAAAGCGGTATAGAACAGTTTGTTTCCTTCGGGACCGAAACACGGAGAAGTGGGCCGGTCCTGAGGGATTTTGATTTTTTTAATGACGCGGCTGTTAATCACATTGGCCAGAAACAGGCTGTGCTTTTCTCCTGACCTTCCGAAGAAAGCGATTTTATCCCCATCAGGAGACCAGGCAATATCTCTGCCCACAGAAGGTTCAATCTCGTATTTGATGTTTTGATACTTTAAAGTATATCCTTTAGTGAGGTTTTTTATAAAGGATCCGTCCTTGGCAGAGAAAAGAATAATATCGAATTCGTAGGCTTTTTGATTGGCCGTCAGAACAGCGATGAGATCTCCTGAAGGGGATAAAGAATGGGAAAAGGCGAAATAGAATTCGTTCACAGGATAATTAGGTCCGAGTGCCATACTGTAGTTTTCCGGATTTTCACACATCAAAAAGGATTTGTATTTTTCTCTAAGGTATTTATTGAACTCGTGGCCGAACATTTGAGGATCCATTTTAAAGGCGTTTTTTATGGGATTTATCGGGCCCATTAGCGGGGCCTTTTTCAGTGACTGCCATAAATTTGCAACTCCGTTTTTGCCGAATCTCTGTTCAATAAAATCATAAATCGCATGCCCAAAATCATAGGCAGGATCTCTTGGGAGGGGATACCTCGAGTAAAGGTTGCCGTTTTTTCTCATTTCAGGAATACGGTCATTGAGCACTGTGTCTTTGATAATCAGGTTTGACCAGGAAGACCATCTCCCCGTATTGTATTCTGAGAATCCCTCCATGACCCACAGCGGAGGCGAACTTATGGCATGCAGAGCTCCGCCGGGACTTCCCCAGATCATGTCATATTCAAATATATGAGTCAGTTCGTGTTCGACCAAATCCTCCAATTCATCGATGGGCATATCTCCATACAGAGCGATCCTGTACAGTATGGGCTCAGCTACTCCCAGTACTCCCTCCGGGAGCTGGAAAAGATTCGTCTGTTGAAACTCGGTGCTGGTTTTGTAATAAAGAATGGGAACGGTTGCAGAGAGGTTGTGCTTTGTGCTCTGGCTTATCCTGTCATAGGAGCTCTCAGCAAGCTCTGCGATTCTTTTCAAAAAATCGACATCATTCATATAATAGTACAGTTCAAAATGCTCTGTCTCATAGCTTTTCCATTTAAAGTCTTTATAACGGATTTTGTTTTTACCATAATAAGGGTAATAAAAACTTTGTGCTGATAAAGAAGCCGTACAGAACAAGAGGAGCACTATGCCAAGCAGCTGATTTGTGTGTTTTTTCATTGTATCTCCTTATTTTAGGATGAGATATCGTTGTTGCGGCTGCGGTTCAGCAAAAATATCACGAAAAAGCTTTTCTTTAATACGGAATATAAGGTCATAAAAGGCAAAGGCTGGGATCTGGTTTGGATTCTCATAAGTCTTTGTCTCGCTGAATTTCCGCTGGAACAAGACCTCTCCCGTCTGGCTGTCTATAAAATAGAGGTCCAGGATAAGTGAGTACATACTTCTCCGGGCGAACCTGTCTTCATATGAGAAAGGATCTTCAAACTTTTTCTTGTCTTTTATCAGGGCTTTTCTTGTTTCGGATTTGTATTCATATGTCCCGGAGAGAATAATTCCTTTCTTTTCCTTATCAGAAAGGCTGACCCAGAATTCTTTTTCTTTGAAATTTTTTTCGTCTTCAGCGGAGATCTGTTCCAGCTTTACTCTTTTTTTTGTTTTGATTCTCATCTCCTGGGCAAAATAATCTTTGATTTCATGGTTAATATCAAAATCAGGTTTTTCCTTTTTTTGAAGGAAGTCTGTGATTACAATTTCTTCGAATGGCATCAGGTTTAATTCAGGCTTTTTTGCTATGTTTGCGCTTACCTCTATAGAAGACGACATAGTGCTGCAGCTGTAGAGAGCAAACAAAAGAGAAATAATGGTTGTTTTATAAAAAAGTTGTTTATTTTTTTTCATCTTTGTTCTCATTTTTTTCAATTTTGTTTAAGTTTTCTTTAAATTTTTTGTAATTGGATTGGATATATTCGTTTTCAGGGCTGAGTTCTAACGCTTTTTTGTATTCATTTTCAGCTTTATCAAAATCCCCCTTTTTTTCGTAAGCAACAGCCAGGTTGTTGTGGGCGGCAGGAGAATTCGGGTTAGATTGGAGGGTTCTTTCCCATCTGAATATGGCCTCATCCCATAATCCTTTTTGGGCTGCCTCGATTCCAAACTTCACTTCATCCTGAGGAAGATACATAACGCAGCCAGTTAAAAGGAGCAGAAGGATGAGCAAACTCATTAATACAACTGTTTTTGTGTTCATTTCAGATTAATCCTTTCTTAACCTGACCTATTCATAAAAAAATGGCGATGAGCAATTTTTTGTTTTGATATCAAGGAACTGCATGCTTTTAAAAAAAATGACAACTGAAATATTTTTATTTGTTTTTACTTTCATTTTAATCGCCATTTTTTTACCATATAGGCAAGCCGATGTGAAATTCAGGTGTGGCCTGTGCTCCCTTCAGATTTTTAACGCCATTCTTCGCACTGTGTTCTCGGCTGCTGCGTAACTCCCCCCGTCCGTGGGTCAAACATACTCACAGCTCGGCTTTGCCGAGTTCCCTCAAACACAGCACTCAGAAGGCTAAATCTTCAATGTCGCTACGTCCACACCTGAATATCAGTATGCTCTCTGCAACCTCGACTTGTGAATAATCCAGGTTAACTATAAAGTACTTTTTTTTAATAAAATCGTCAAGAATGTGAACAGCCATACCCGCAGCTCTAAAAGAAATGAGATAAAGCTGGAAGCGTAAAAATTCCACAAATACTCATTTCTTATTCTTTAAGCAAATTTTGTGCCAGGTGGCTATAGGGAGAGCGGTCTGGATATCCTTTTTGGGTTGTCATTCAAAGAGGACACATGTATAATGATTTGTAAAATTTATTCAGGAGGACTTTATGGGAGTTTGGCTTGAAGGCAGTACATTGGCCAAGGAGATCAAAGAAAGAGTCAGGGATGAAGTTTCCAAAATAAAAGCGGAAAGAAATGAGGTTCCGGGTCTAGCTGCGATTCTGGTTGGAAAGAACAAAGCGTCTCAGGTATATGTGGGGATGAAACAGAAGAATTGCGAAAGGCTGGGCCTTTATTCCGAAGTCCTGACATTTAAAGAGACTTTAGATCCTTCTGAGCTTAAAAAAAAGATAGAAGAATTAAACCACAAGGACCAGATAGACGGGATTCTTGTACAGGAGCCGTTGCCGCAGGGTTTCAGCAGCCATGAAGTCGCGAAAACGATCCTTCCCGAAAAGGACGTAGATGGTCTTAATCCATGCAGCCTAGGGCATTTATTGAGAGTCGAGAGCGGTCTACGGCCCTGCACTCCATTAGGTATAATGGAGCTTTTAAAATCAAGGAAGATAAGCATAAAAGGGAAGGAGGTTGTGATTATCGGAAGAAGTTTGCTTGTCGGGAAACCTCTTTCCATCATGATGACCAACGCACACGGCACGGTAACGGTTTGTCATTCCAGAACAGAGAATCTTCCAAAGGTAGCATCAAGAGCGGATATATTGGTGGCAGCGATTGGGAGAGGAGCGTTTGTGACGCCTGACTTTGTAAAAGAAGGGGCGGTGGTGATAGATGTGGGGATTAATCACCTGACTGATAAAGCCGAGGCAGCAGAGATGTTCAAAGAGCCTGAAAAAAGGCTTCAGGACATTGATAAAAAAGGGTATACGATTATCGGCGATGTGCATCCGAGCGTTATTGACAAAGCTTCTTTTCTTACCCCTGTTCCAGGTGGGGTTGGTCTCCTGACAGTTGCGATGCTTATGCATAATACGCTTAAAGCATATAAATTGAGGCGCGGATAGCTTCTTCACAGAAACGGAAAAAAGGGATGCCTATCCAAAGAGGGTTGGGTTTTTAGTGAATTTATGTTATATATATGCCTTAATTTTTTAGACTTACTTAGAACAGGTCAGGATTATTTATGAATCATCAGGTTATGCAAGAGAGAAAGGAAAATGGCTAAAGTATGTGAAATTTGCGGAAAAGGTCCTGTTTTCGGAAACAGCGTCAGTCACTCACACAAGGCGACGAAAAAGAAATGGAAACCTAATTTACAGCGCGTCAAGATAGAGACCGATTCAGGGACAAGAAAAGCGTGGGTTTGCACGAACTGTATACGTTCAGGAAAAGTAGGAAAAGCCGGATAAGCCTCAATTATAATCTTTCCACAGAGAGAACCTCAGGGATTCCCTTTATTTCTGTAATGGCATTTTCCAGCTGTTCTATATTCTTGACGGTCATGCGAAGATTCACTTTGGTTTTTTTGTCCGGGGAAGGCTCAACGCTGGCTTTCTTTATATTTATCTTCAGGCTTGCGATTTTTGATGTTATTTTTGCAAGCACGCCGGGAGTGTCTACAGAGGTGATAAAAAGAGAGGCCTCGTAATCACCTTTGGATGATTTATCCCAGGATACATCCACCATCCTCTGTGAGGGAAGGATTTCTTTTTTTACAAGATGGCACCGGAGGGAGTGAACGGTAATTCCTTTTCCTGAGGTGATATAACCGGTTATTGGTTCCCCATGTACCGGAGAGCAGCATCTCGCTAATTTTATACTTGAGCTTTCTTTGTTTTTAACTATGATATCTAATTCAGGTTTTTTAGCGACTTTTTTGACTGCTTTTTTTATGAGTGTATCCTTACCTGATTTGAGCTTTCTGTCAGGATATATCTTTTCTAATAGCCTTTCGTTCAGAACGATCTTTCCTATTCCTACCATTTCGTAAAAGTCTTTGAGAGACTTTATATGAGGGTATGTCGCTTGTCTTATTTTTTTTAAAAGCTCTTTTCCTTTTAAAAGACTTTCTCTGGTTTTGTGTTTTTTGAGTTGTTTGTTCCAGAGTTTTTTCCCAAGGGAAATGTTTTTTATTTGCTCCTGTTTGTTAAGCCATCTCTTTATTTGATGCTGTGCTTTGGAGGTGAAAGCAAAGTTAAGCCAGTTTCTGACGGGTGTTTTCTTATCAGATGTGATGATTTCAACTATAGTGCCGGGCTCCAGGACTGTTTTTAGAGGGACCGTCCTTTTGTTTATTATGGCCTTATCAGCATGAAGGCCTATTTCCGTATGGATTCTGAACGCGAAATCAAGGGCAGTGGCTCCCATAGGAAGAGTTATGACCTTTCCCTTTGGCGTAAAAACATAGACTTCTTCAGGGATCAGATTTGTCTTTAAGTCTTTTAGAAATTTCCTCGGATCTTTTTGTTCTTTGTAAAGGTCGGCCATCTCCCTCAGCCATTGCAGCCTTTGGTCTTCTTTGACTATGGCCTTGGCGTCCGTTTCCTTGTATTTCCAGTGCGCAGCGATGCCGTTTACAGCGATCTCGTGCATCTCGCGTGTTCTTATTTGTATTTCAATAGTATGTTTTTTTTTAGTAAGGATGGTTGTGTGAAGGGCCTGATAGAGGTTTGGTTTTGGCATGGAAATGAAGTCGTTGAATCGCGAAGGAAGATGAGTCCAGTTCTGATGAATAATACCTAGTGCCGCATAGCAGTTACTGGTGGTATTTGTAATAAGCCTTAAGGCCATGAAGTCATAGACCTGTTCGAATTTTATTCCCCGGCGCTTCATCTTATTGTATATACTGTAAGGTCTCTTAATTCTGGACGACACATCAGCCGGGATGCTGTTCTTTTTCATCAGTTCAATTAGGTCTCTTTCGATTTTCTTTAAAGAGCTTTCAGCGTCTTTTTTTTTGGTTTTTATGAGAGAGAGGATCCGGAAGTAGTTTTTTTGATCAACATATTGGAAAGAAAGGTCCTCAAGCTCTCCTTTTATTCGGCCCATGCCGAGCCTGTTTGCAATAGGGGCGTAGATTTCTATAGTTTCCTGGGCTATCTGTTTTTGTTTTTTATCAGACAGATACTTTAAGGTCTTAAGATTGTGTATTCTGTCTGCAAGTTTGATAAAGATGACTCGAAGGTCGTCGGTCATGGCAAGAATTATTTTTCTGATTGTTTCTGCTCTGATCGTCTCAGGGGAGGATTCTTCAACAAGGCTTATTTTTGTCACTCCCTCCACAAGATGGGCGATCTCTTTGCCAAAGATTTTTTTTATGTCCAGAGCCGTCACATCTGTATCTTCCAGAACGTCATGCAGAAGTGCGGCAGCCAGTGTGGTGGGATCCAGTTTCATGTCCGCCAAAATGTTGGAAACTTCCAGGGGATGGCTGAGATAGGGTTCTCCGGAAAGCCGGACCTGCCCTTTATGGGATTGGGCGGCAAAAACATAGGCTTTCTGCAGAGGGACCAACTCCTTTTCATCATACCATGCGGAGACTTTTTCCAGGATGTCGTTGAATCTAATCATTTGTGTTTTATAAAGGATCTAAGAGACTAATCCGCTTTTTCTCTTTCCTTCTTCTTTAAAATCCAGTTTACAGCATCCAGCAGGTTTTTTGCAATAAAGCCGGGTTTGATTCTCATCTCTTCAAGCCGGGTTCTTGACTGTTCCCCAAAACCTGTGAGCACAAGAACCGGAGTAGCCTTGATATTTACCCCCAGTAGAATATCTTCGACTTTATCCCCTATGATGTAGGATTCGGGCAGGTTAATGTTTAGCTTTTCAGCGGCTTTGAGAGCCATCCCGGGATGAGGTTTTCTGCAAAGGCATTCTTTACGATACTCCGGGATAGACGAATCCGAATAATGGGGGCAGTAATACACCTGATCAATGCGGGCGGATTTTTTTTGAAAAGATTCTTTCATCCTCTTATGGATCTCATTAAGGGCTTCCTCCTTTATAAGTCCTCTTCCCACTCCTGATTGATTTGTAATCACTACAGCTAGGAAACCCGCTTTGTTGATTTTCCTGACGGCATCATAACTGTAAGGATAGATTTTTATCCTTTCAAAGGAATCAGGATAGCCCACATCTTTATTGATAGTGCCGTCTCTATCCAAAAATACCGCCCTTTTTTTCATGACAGGAACCGCTCACATTCTGAGAAAACCTCTTCAGGGGTTATTTTGAGCATACACTGGTGCTCATAAGGACAGGCTCTATAAGAGCACGGCCAGCACGGCACATCTTTTTTGATGAGTGTATAAGGTTGTTGAAACGGCTGTGTGGCAGCGGGAACAGTGGGGCCGAACAAAGCAATAACAGGAATACCGAGAGCGTTTGACATATGCATGGGCCCTGAATCATTAGAAACCACAACGTCAGCCAGGCTCATAATGGCAGTGAGCATTCTCAAAGATGTCTTTCCGGCAAGATCTACAGGTTTTTTCTTCAAGGAGGCCGTAATGGCAAGGGCAAGCTCTTTTTCTGCCTTGGAACCTATGATGAGCAGATTAAGAGGAGCCTTTTTTTGAAGCATTTTTGCCAAGGACGCATATTGGGATGCCGGCCATCTTTTTGCAGGGCCGAAATAAGCGCCCGGATTTAAGATGATGGTCTTTTTTTTGGGTTCGAAACCGAAGGAACGGAGAAAATCGCCTGCCAGAGCTTTTTCTTGCTCTGTTACAGCGAGCTGCAGTTTAGAGGGATAGGTTTTAAAGCCGAGGCCGGAAAGGATGTTTTGATAATAAAGGACTTGATGGATTTGTGTTCTCAGGTTTTTATCGGGAATACTCTCTGTGAGTAAAAGCTGCCGTCCGTCTCTTTTGTATCCCCATCTTTTTGGGATTCCGGCCATGGCGAACAGAAGAGCGGAGAGAAAAGAGTTGGTAAGGAGAAGGCCGGCGTTAAAATCATATTTCTTCAGTTTCTTGGCGGCAGACCTGATGTCTGTCAGATTATTCTGGTCAGGAATAGTAATGATTTCGTCCACAAAGTCCAGGTTCATGAAGATATCTTTCACCCAGGTTTTAGCTATGATGGAAATACTTGAGTCAGGGAAATTCGTTTTTAGGCTTTTTATAGCAGGGATTGCGAGTACAGAATCCCCTATCCAATTTGGAACGCGAACCGCTATCCGCATCATACTGACTATACTATGTTTTTATCTTTTCTGTCTTCTTGTTGTTCGATATCTCTGTGCTGGTTGAGTCCTTTTTTTTTTGGCCTTTATGGGAGGGGGCTGCATGTAGATTTTCTTTACTCCCGGCATAGTCTGTTACATACCAGCCAGAACCTTTGAATTGGAGGGCAGGGGTCGATAACAGTTTTTTTAGGGTTCCCCCACAGTAGGGACATTTTTTGGGACCTTGGTCTCCTACCTTCTGTATTTTTTCTATTGTTTTGTGGCATCTTGTGCACTCGTATTCGTACAAAGGCATTGTTGTCTCCAAAAACAAAAAACTATTTTAGCAAATAATGCAGATCTTGTACAGTAAAAACAATTAACATAAAGCAAAAACAACTATCAGCAGGCTGCTTTCCGTTCTCTGGCGGTATTGATTTTTTTAGAGAATCTTAATAAACTTGAATAGCGCCTGGATCATTCACAGGCCAGGTTAAATATAAAATGAAAAATAAAGCATCAGCATTCCTTCTCTTTTTTATTCTTGTGCTCAGTCCCTTAAGAGCGCAGGGAATCAGAAAGCCTGTATGGGCAGGACAATTTTACAGTGCGAGTCCTCAGGAGCTGTCAAAACAGATCAAGCACTGGCTGGACGAGGCTGACTATAAACCTCAGTACGGTTATCAACTCAAGGCTCTCATTGTCCCGCATGCCGGTTATATGTATTCAGGGAAGGTTGCAGCCCATGCCTATAAACAAGTATTGGGGCAAGAATTCGATGCGGTTGTCATCATTGGGCCGAGTCATCATTTTGGTTTTAGAGGTTGTTCTATCTATCTGAAGGGAGGGTATGTTTCCCCTTTTGGGACTGTGAACGTGGACCAGGTCTTATCCAGGGAACTGTCAAGAGCTACAGGATTTGGATTTATCCCTGAGGCCCATGCGAAAGAGCATGCCATAGAAGTGCAGATCCCGTTTATACAGCAGACTATTCCTGATACGAAAATAATCCCTGTTGTAATGGGAATCCCGTCTAGGGATCTGATAGGCAGATTAGTGAAAGGGATTATGGATATAGCCTTGAAGAGTAAGATTCTCGTCATTGTTTCTACGGACATGTCACATTATCTACCCAAGGAGCAGGCAAACAAAAAGGACAGAGACACAATCGATTTGATTGTTTCCAGAAACATCAAGGAGCTGGAAAACAGGCTTTTAAATAGAGAGAACATCCTGTGCGGAGGTGCCGGGGTCGTCACCTCTCTCCAATATGCTATGGATCTGGGAGAAACTCTTGTGGATATCCTTTGTTATGACGATTCCTCTTCTGCAGGCGGACCGGAATCTCAGGTAGTTGGTTATATGGCTGCAGCAGTGTATGCAAAAGAAGAAGCGGATGAGTTTGTCCTGTCTCACAGTGAAAAAGATGAGCTTTTAAGGATAGCCCGGACAGCCATCCAGAGCTATGTGAAAGAAAAGAGGATAGTCTGCCCTGAACCTCACAGCTCTCAGCTGTACGCAAAGAGAGGCGCCTTTGTGACATTGGAAAAGAGAGGAAGGCTAAGAGGGTGTATAGGATTCATAGAACCTGTGGGGCCTCTCTACAAAACCGTTGCCCAGGCAGCTGTATATGCAGCATGCAGAGATGCGAGATTCCCACCTCTGTCCCCTTCAGAACTTGCAGGTTTGGAGATAGAAATATCCGTGCTGACAATTCCCAGAAAAATCGATGATATTTCAGAGATCGAGGTCGGAAGGCATGGCCTCATCATAGCAAAAGGCCCGAGGGAAGGGCTTTTGCTGCCTCAGGTCGCCACAGAGAACAGCTGGTCCAGGACAGAGTTTCTTGAGCAGACATGCCTGAAGGCAGGGCTTCCGAAGGAAGTATGGAAGACGAACGTGGACATCTATATCTTTGAAGCCATTGTTTTTCATTGATTAAAAATCGGGATGAACAGGGTTGACTTTTTTTACGATTTAGTTAAGAATCTAAAGGGAACGAGATTAAGGTATAAGGACGATGAAAAATATTTTTAAATCATTTTTCACTCTTCTTCTTGCATCATCAGCGTTTTTTATTGGTTTTTATTTGGGAAAGGAAAAAATCATATCTAAAATACCTGACTTCCAGGAAGAGATAGAGGAAAAAGGTTGATGTAGATCCAGGCAGGTTCTTGATTTAAATAAGACCTGGCTTTTCAATCAATAAAAAAAAACAAAATGAATGTTTTTTTTGTAGGCGCAGTCATAATATTTGTTTTGTTCCTGGTTATTTTGATTGCAAATCCCAAAATCTCTTGTTTTGGCAAAAAAATCAAATCTCCTTTTTATCCCCTTCTTAGAAAAAAGAAAAAGGCCTTGAGAAGCAAGAAGAAGAAAATAGAAGATTACGGGTTTTCTCTGGTCGATGAGGAGTCAAGGAGAAGCGCAAGAATAACCGAGCTCGAACCAAGGAAGAGTCGAAGGCCGCAAAAGAGCATTAAAATAGATGACTATGGATTTTCGCTTTCTGATGACACAAAGAAAGAAAGCACCAAAGAAACAAAGGGTGAAAAGAAATAAGTGGGACCAGGGTATTGTGCTTACAGAAGGTACGCATTGCCGTCTTTTGTATAGGGCTGGTTTTTTTCTTTAGCTGCAGGCCTTCACATGTTTTGCTTTCTCCTTATCCGGATCGGATAGAGACCATAGAAGGATTTGCTTCATTAAAGCTGATAGGAGCGGAAGGGTATTCCAGGTCAAAGTTTTCTTTTTTTTTCAGCATTCCAGACAAAGGGAAAATAGAAGCCTTTGATCTTTTAGGCCGGACGATCTATCAGATCATTATAGATAAGGAAAGAGCTTTTCTTGTCGTCCCTTCAAAGAAAGTATACTGGGAAAGCACTGAAGAGCGTATTATTGATACGTTCATTGGAGCCAGACTGGCCATGTCCGAGGTCATATGTTTTCTCATCGGAAAGTGGGATTATTTGAGAGAAAAAGGGAAGGATAAAAGTCAAGATCTATGGGACATAAAAAAGGACAACGAGGGAAGAGTCGTTGAGGGAAGAAAGCAGGGCATGTCCTTTACTGTCAGTGGATATATTGAGGGCACCGGTATGATCCGAAGCCTTGATTTTAAAAACCGGTTTCAAAAAGGAACATTGAAAGTCCTCGGCATTGATTTCAACAGTCCGGCAAAAAAAAGTCACTTTTCAATGTCTTTTATTAAAGATTTCGAAGAAAAATCCTGGGAAGAAATACAAAAAATCATTAATCATGAGAATTAAATCATTTGCTAAGATCAACCTCGGTTTAGAGGTGTTGAGTAAGAGAGATGATGGTTATCACAATATCAGGACTCTTTTCCAGAGCATTTCCCTCCACGATGAAATAGAGATAGAGATCTCTTCTTCAGGGCCAATTGTTCTCAGGGGAACGGACAGATCCATTTCTTGGGGGAGAGATAATCTTGTATATAAGGCCGCTTACATCATGAAAGAGCAGTCCATGACCGATAAAGGGATTAATATCCGTGTGGTTAAAAATATTCCGGCAGGAGCCGGGCTTGGCGGCGGAAGCAGTAACGCAGCAGTTACTCTGTTGACGCTTAATAAAATGTTAGGTTTATACCTAAAGAAGGAAGAATTGATGGAGTTTGGGCGTGGGCTCGGAGCGGACGTCCCTTATTTCATGGAAGGGGGATTATGCGTTGGCGCAGGAAGGGGAGATAAAATTTCGGTCATTGACGACCTGCCCACATTTTACTGTATGCTGGTTTTTGAGGGCACCCCTATTCCAACAAAATTGATTTACAGCAGCTCTTCTAAAAGCTTGACTTCAAAAGGCAAAGACAGTAAAATTATCGAGTTTCTGAATACCAGAGGATTAGGCGGATTAGAAAACGATTTAGAAGAGACTGTTTTTCACTTATATCCCCAGATCAAGGAAGTTAAAAGCCATATCAGTAAAATGGGTGCGGTGCTGTCATTGGTAAGCGGCACAGGATCAGCGGTATTTGGGCTTTTTGAACGCAAGGATAAAGCAGAAGCTGCGTGGGAGAGTGTAAAAAAAGTTTACTCTGGTGTGCTTGCAGAAACATTGGATAGAGAAAAGTATTGGAGTCGTTTAGCGCATGGGGTGTAGCCAAGCGGTAAGGCAGCGGCCTTTGGAGCCGCCATTCGGAGGTTCGAATCCTCCCGCCCCAGCCATGTTTGGTATTTTGTTTATTAATAAGAGAAAGTAAAAAATTATTCAAAAAGGAAAAGAACATGAAGATTTTTACGGGTTCATCTAATCCTATTTTAGCGGAGGAAATCGCATCTTATCTTAAAATGGACCTTGGGAAATCAGTTCTTGAGCAATTCAGCGACGGAGAGATCCACTTTTATATCGACGAGAATGTCCGTGGAGAAGACGTTTTTGTCATTCAAACGGGAGCCCAGGAGACGAGTTTTCATTTGATGCAGCTTTTTATAATGATTGATGCTTTAAAAAGAGCATCTGCTGAAAGGATAACCGCTGTTATTCCGTATTATAGCTATGCCCGGCAGGACTGGAAAGACCGTCCGCGTGTTCCGATTTCTGCCAGGCTGGTGGCGGATTTGATAGAAGCATCAGGAGCGAACCGTGTACTGACTATGGATCTTCACTCTCCTCAAATCCAGGGATTTTTTTCCATACCTGTGGACAACCTTGTTGCTAGAGTTGTATTGGAAAAATATTTTAAAAGTCTTGATTTGGAAAACTTAACGATCATATCCCCGGATGCCGGAGGAGTCGGAAGGGCCAGATGGTTTGCCAAACGAATGAATGCCTCATTAGGGATCATTGACAAACGAAGGCCAGCTCCGAATATTGCAAAGGTTCTTCATGTTATAGGGGATGTCGAAGGACGGGATGTCATCATTCTGGATGATATGGTTGATACAGGAGGAACCCTGGTCCAAAGCGTGGAAGCTCTTATTAAAAAAGGAGCAAGAAAAGTTTTTGCTGCCTGCACACATCCGGTGCTTTCTGGAAAGGCAATGGAAAGGATAAATGGATCAGAGCTAAAACAGTTGGTGGTAACCAATACCATCCCGCTTGACGGGAAGAAGAAAATATCAGATAAGATCACGGTTCTATCCGTAGCTGAACTTTTTGGTGAGGCGATCCGCAGAATTCATCAAGGTGAATCTGTGAGTTCTTTATTTGAATAAGGAGAAATATGCCATGGAAATGACGGTAAAAGCTGAAGTGAGGGAATCTGTTGGAAAAAATGCAGCGCGCCGGTTAAGAAGAGAAGGCAAGCTCCCGGCAATTCTCTACGGATCCAAGACAAAAAACATTTCATTGGTGTTGTCTAAACAGGATATGTTTTCTATATTAAAATCGGGAAGAGGCGAAAATACTATATTTAAAGTTGCTTTTGACTCCAAAAAGAAGAACGTGATGATAAAAGACTACCAGCTGGATGTTATAACAGATGAACTTCTGCATGTGGATCTGATTGAGATCGCAATGACCGAGTCGATTGAAGTGACAGTTCAGATCGTTTTGACAGGAGAAGCAGTCGGAGTAAAGTCAGAAGGAGGTTTTGTTGACTTTGTGAACAGAGAGGCCCAGGTGCGGTGTTTGCCAAGGGACATACCTGATCAGATTGAAGTGGACATCAGCGGCCTTCATTTAAATCAATCCCTCAAGCTGGGGGATATCCAGCCCCCTGAGAATGTAGAATTCATTACGGATCCTAAGACAGTGATTGCGCATATCATACTTCCGGAAGAAGAAGAGATCGAAGTGGAAGAAGAAATAGAGGAAGAATTGATTGCAGAGGGAGAAGAGCCTGAAGTAATCGGAGAAGAAAGAGGAGAACCTGGAGAAGAAAAAGAAGAGAAAAAGGAAGAGGAAGAGAAAAAGGAGTGATATTTGTGGGCTTTGGTCGGGCTCGGAAATCCTGGTCAAAAATATGCCTGGACCAGACATAATGCAGGGTCCATACTTGTGAACAGATTAGCGAGAAGATGGGATACTAAGCTTAAAGTCATGGATAAGACATTTCGTGGGGCTGAAGTAAAAAGGGATGATCATGAGATCCTCCTGGCCAAACCCAGGATTTTTATGAATTTGAGCGGAGTAGCTGTAAAACGCATTCAAGAGAGATATAATATTCCTTTGGGAAATTTGATAATCGCCCACGATGATTTCGATATCTTATTAGGGGAGATAAGGATAAAAAGAGCAGGAAGCAGCGGGTCTCACAAAGGAGTCATGTCTGTTATAGAGAGAATGGAAACCCAAGACTTCCCCAGGATAAAAATAGGGATAGGGCCTGTGCCCGAGGGGAGTAATCCGTCTGATTTTGTGCTCTCCCCTTTTATGAAGAGCGAGAGAGCACGGTTCCAAGAAAGCATTGATAATGCTGTTGAAGCGTTTGATGTCATTTTAAACAGCTCTTTAGATAGAGCGATGAATGTGTATAATAAAAAAAGGAGTCACGTTTAATACGTGAATTTAACGAACTCCTTGTTTCTTTTCATAAGAAAAGGAGCTGAATATCCGTAAGGAGGAAAGCATGAGATATTACGAAACAGCTTTTTTGATTGCACCTACCCTTTCCGAAGAAGAAACAGAGCAGTTCATCAGCCAGATGGAATCTGTCGTCAAAAAGAAAAAAGGCAGGATGATCCATATTGATAAATGGGGTAAGCGGAAGCTTGCTTATCCTATAAAGAGAAATGACTCTGCCTTTTATGTGTTTTTCTACTATGAGGGGGGCCCAGAGACATACACGGAACTGGAGCGCCAGTTCAAACAGAAAGAGGCTGTCATCAGGTATTTGACCTTTAAAAGAGATGAGGAGCCTTCCTTTAAGGGAGAGGATGCAAGGAGAGAAAGGACGGCCAGGGAGGAAAAGCCTCAAGAGCCGGAGAAACCGGAGGAACCGGAAAAAGAGGAAGGTCCGGAAAAAGAAAAAAAGAAGGCAAATCCTGCCAAAAAGAAAAGCACCAAAGCCGGCAAAGAAGAAGCAGAAGAAAAAGAGGGAGAATCAAAAAAGGATAAAGAAGAACCTAAAAAGAACAAAGAAAAAGAAGCCGAATCCAAGAAAGACAAAAAAGAAGGAGAATAAGCATGGATGAAGATAGAAGGTCAAGAAATCCAAAGAGATATTTTTCCCGCAGGAAGAAATTCTGCTGGTTTTGCAAGAACAATGTAAAAGATATTGACTATAAAAATATTGATATTTTAAAGAGATATGTCCCGGAACGGGGCAAAATAGCACCCCGCAGGGTCACGGGTACATGTGCCTATCATCAGCGGAAACTCACTAAAGCCATAAAAAGGGCAAGACAGCTGGCACTGCTTCCATTCATCGCAGACTAAGACAAAAACTGGAGGGAAAATGAAGTTACTTTTAAAAGCAAATTTGGAGAATCTTGGGAAGAAGGGAGATATTGTTAATGTGGCTCCCGGATATGGGAGAAACTATTTAATACCGAAGAAGCTGGCCATTAAGGTGACGCCTTCAAACATGAAGATGATAGAGATAGAACAAAGGGCTCTGAGAAAGGGGCTTGAAAAAGAAATGGAGTCGTATAATGAAATCATAGAGCGGCTGAACAGCACAAACCTTGTTTTCATAAGAAAGACAAGTGAGAAAGATACGATATATGGGTCTGTAAGCGCCAATGACATAAAAGAATCTCTGGATAAACTAGACCTTAACATTGAGAAAAAAAGAATTTTGCTGGATGAATCCATAAAAACGATAGGAACATTTACGGTTCCAGTGAAGGTTTTTCAGGAACATCAGGCGGAAGTTAAAGTGGAAGTAAGACAAGAAGGAATGGAAGAGGAGGTCGGGAAAAAAGGCAGGAAGGAGACTGAGAAAGCAGTCAAGGAAGAAACCACAAAGGAAGCTGAAAAGGAAGAAACAAAAGAAACCAAAAAAGAAGATAAAGAGAAAGCCAAGAAGGAAACCAAGCCTAAAAAAGAGCCCAAAGGAAAAGTGAAAAAAGAGACAAAAAAAGCAGAGAAAAAGGAAAAGAAGGGAAAAGAGACAAATTTATCTGAAAAAAAGGCAGATAAAAAGCAGAAAAAAGACTAATGAGCCTGGATTTTACATTTTTAAAAAAAACTCCGCCCCACAGCCCGGAGACGGAAAAGACCGTCCTGGGGGGGATTCTTGTCAATAATAAAAATTTAAATGTCGTGCTTTCTATTATTTCTATCGATGACTACTACAAGGAGGCAAACCGTAAGATCCTGGAAGCGATCATATCCTTAATTGAAAAAGGACGGCCTGCAGACCTGCTGACACTTGCGGAAGAACTCCAGAAATCCGGAGCCCTTGAAGAGGTCGGGGGGATTTCTTATCTCTCTTCTTTAATGGACGGAGTCCCCAAAAGTTTGAATATCGAATATCATGCCCGGATAATCAAAGAAAAATCGCTTCTCCGGAGATTGATCACATCCTCTTCAGAGATTATTTCAGCCAGTTATGAGCAGAAAGAAGAGGCAGACCAGCTTCTAGAACGGGCTCAATCTGCTATCATAGATGTAGCTGAGCAGAGAATTAAACCCGGTTTTTTACCCCTAAGATCATTGACAGAAGAGGCTTTGATCACCATAGATTCTTTAAGGAATCGCCAGGAAGCTGTAACGGGGATTCCCAGTGGATTCAGGGACCTGGACAGTGTCACAGCAGGATTCCATAATTCTGAATTTATTGTCATCGCTGCCCGGCCTTCCATGGGGAAAACGGCACTCTGCTTGAATATATCTCAGCATGTCGGGACCAATACAGAATATTCAGCAGGATTCTTCTCTCTGGAGATGTCAAAGGAACAGCTGGCCATGCGCATGCTGTGTTCAGAAGCAAGAGTGGATCTGCATAAAGTTAGGACCGGATTTCTCAGCGAAAAGGAGTTCAAAGATCTGCAGAAGGGTGCGGAAAATATATCTAAAGCCGCCATCTATGTGGATGAGACACCGGCACTTACGGTCATTGAAATGAAAGCAAAGGCAAGAAGGCTGAAAATGGAGCAAAACCTGGACATCCTTTTTGTGGATTACATGCAGCTCATGCGAGCAGGAGGGCGTTTTGAGAACAGGAACCAGGAAATATCCTTCATTTCCCGCTCTTTAAAGGAGCTTGCAAAAGAGCTTCAGATCCCGGTTGTGGGGATTTCTCAGTTAAGCAGGGCTCCTGAGAAAGGGCGCGCAAAGCCCATCCCCCTGTTGTCAGACTTGAGGGAATCGGGAGCTATTGAGCAGGATGCTGATGTTGTTATCTTCATTTACCGACCTGAAATTTACAAGCCTGACGATGAGTCCATAAAAGGGATTGCAGATATCATCATAGCCAAGCAGAGAAATGGGCCTACCGGCAGGGTTTCTCTCGCCTTTTTAAACAAGTTTGCCAGATTCAGCAACAGAGAATTTCATACTTCCGAAGAATAAGAGACCAGGTTAGATGGGAATTAGATTGAGAAGATGAAAAAGGTCAAGTCAGTTTTTGTATGTCAGAACTGCGGGTTCCAGTCTCCAAAATGGGCGGGAAGATGCCCACACTGCGGGGAATGGAGCACGATGATCGAAGAGATCGAAACATCCGGTACGGAAGACCTGTCTTTCCCCCCTGCCAAACCAATTCTTTATAAAGATGTCAGACAGGCACAGCAGCAGCGCCTTCAAATAAAAATAGGAGAGCTGAATCGAGTTTTAGGAGGAGGAGTCGTCCTCGGTTCCCTGGTTTTGATAGGAGGGGAGCCGGGAATAGGCAAATCAACTCTGCTGCTTCAGGTTAGCCGGGATTTTGCAGAAGAAGGCAAAAAAGTGCTCTATGTCTCAAGTGAAGAATCTTTGGAGCAGACCAAGATGAGGGGAGAAAGACTGGGGATAGGAAAGGGGGAGCTTTACCTGCTGGCAGAGACAAACCTTGAAAAGATTATTTCTCATGCTCTGGAGCTTAAGCCTCAGGTTTTTATATTGGATTCAGTACAAACGGTCTTTTCTTCCAGCCTCTCATCCAGCACGGGCACGATAAGCCAGGTCAGGGAAGTCACTAACCAGGTATTCAGGTTTGCCAAGAAAAATAATATATGTTCCTTTTTAGTCGGGCATATAACCAAAGAAGGCTCTTTAGCGGGCCCCAAGTCTCTGGAGCATATGGTCGATGTCGTTCTTTATTTTGAAGGGGAAAGAGATCACAGCCATAGAATATTAAGGGCCTTTAAGAACAGATTCGGACCTGTTTCGGAAATAGCTGTGTTTAACATGGAGTCTACCGGCTTAAAAGCCATTTCTAATCCTTCGGCTTTCTTTTTGAAAGAACGGCCGGAAGGTGAGTCAGGCAGTGTAGCGGTGTGTACCATAAAAGGGTCAAGGCCGCTTTTAGCCGAGATCCAGGCACTCGTCTCTTCTACTTTGTTTGTGGGAAATCCAAGGAGAATGACCATAGGCCTCGACCATTACCGTACCGCGATGCTCTTAGCTGTCATAGAGAAAAAATTGGGATTTGGCTTTGGAGGGCAGGATGTCCATATGAATGTGGCAGGAGGATTATTTATAAGAGAACCCGCTGCAGATCTCGGCATTTTAGCGGCACTGGTTTCCTGCATTAAGAACAAGCCCGTTCCTTTGGACTTGACTCTTCTGGGGGAGATTGGATTGAGTGGGGAGGTCAGATCAGTAAGCCAGACATTAGCCAGGATAAAAGAAGCGGCTTCTTTGGGTTTTAAATCTGTGGTCCTTCCAAAAGGGAACCTTCCTGAGCTAAACAAAAAGAGCATTAATAATATTGATCTTATAGGAGTCAGAAATATAAAAGAAACAGTGGATGTGCTTTTTTAGTAAAAAATATATATAATATAAAGCAACAAATGAGTATTATTATATAATGATATTAATTTTATAAATAATTTAACTATGGGCGTTTTTATTGTTAGAGCATTGGTCGTCGTCGTCATAACGGCTGTGGCTTTCTTTTTGCCGCCTTTTGGGCTCCCCAATTATTATGGGGCGGCAGCCGGTTTTGTGGCGAGCCTTTTCTTTGTATTACTCGAATTAAAAATAAGGAAGAGTCCTTTCAGGACAGTCTGGGGGGTCACCGCCGGTTTTTTATGCGGCGTCTTTATCGGGTGGCTGCTTGGAACAGTTTACAAGACGATATTAAAGGACCAGACCGCTGCCTTTTTTAGTGTGTTCTTTTTGATTGTTTTCCCTTATCTGGGATTTTTAATCGGAATGAGAAAGTCCGAGTGGTTCAGCCCTCTCCATCTTTTTTCCCTTTTCAAAGAGAAAAACACGGGAAAAGGGAATAAAATACTGGATACAAGCGTTATCATTGACGGCCGGATATCAGATATTGCCGATGCCTATTTCATTGAAGGGAGCTTAATAATCCCTCAATTCGTTCTCAAGGAACTGCAGCTGGTGGCTGATTCATCAGATGGGGTCAAAAGACAAAGGGGGAGAAGGGGCCTTGATGTGCTGGACAGACTCCAGAAATCTTCTCACATCAATGTCACGATTTCAGAGGATGATTTTCCTGAGATAAAAGAGGTTGATTCCAAGCTCATTGAGTTAGCCAAGCAGATGGATGCCAAGATCATCACAAATGATTTCAATTTGAACAAGATAGCCCAGCTGCAGGGAATCAAGGTGCTTAATATAAACGAACTGGCTAATTCCTTAAAGCCGGTCGTTCTCCCGGGAGAGAAAATAAGAGCCTTTATTTTAAAAGAGGGGAAAGAAAAAGATCAAGGCGTTGCTTACCTGGATGACGGCACCATGGTGGTTGTGGACAATTCCAGAAAAATGGTGGGGCATACCATTGACGTGACAGTGACCTCTGTCTTGCAGACAACAGTAGGCAAGATGATTTTCGGCAGATACGAAAACGATTCTTAGGGGGAGGGAACGTGGCTCAGCAATACAGAAAAAAGTATGAATTCCAGTCAGAAATAAAGCAGCTTTTAGACATTCTTGTCTATTCTCTCTATAAAGACAAGGAGGTTTTTGTAAGGGAACTGATTTCCAATGCCGTGGATGCGCTGAACAAGGTTCAGTTTGAGCTTATGACAAGTTCAAGAGTAGAGGATAGAGACGAGGAGTTGCGTATCAATATCTCTTTTGACAGAGGCCGGAAAAAGCTCATTATTGAGGATACGGGAATAGGAATGACCAGAAAAGACTTGATGGAAAATATCGGCACCATTGCCCATTCAGGGACTATTGATTTCCTTAAAAAGCTGTCAAAGACAAAAGAAAGAGAAAAGGTCGATCTTATCGGTAAGTTCGGAGTCGGATTTTATTCAGCTTTTATGGCTGCTGAACAGGTCCATATCTACACGAAATATTTTACAAAAGAAAGCCGTGCTTATCTATGGAAGTCTACGGGAGATACCAACTATACTATTGAGCCCACAGTAAAGAAGAAGCGGGGGACGCGGATTGAAGTCTTTTTAAAAGACGACCAGAAAGAATTTCTCGAAAAGCACAGGATAGAAGCGATATTATTGAAGTACTCAAGATTCGTCCCATTCCCGATTTATATTGAAAATGAGAAATTCCGGGTGGCTGAAGCGATCTGGACTCAGCCCAGGTCTTCTCTTAAGAAAAAAGATTATATTGAATTCTATAAATTTTTCAGCAACGTACAGGAAGAACCTGAAACATATGTACACCTCTCTTCTGACGCACCGGTTCAGTTCAGTGCGATTTTATTTGTTCCAAGGTCTTCCATGGAGGACATAGGATTCTTTAGATCTCCTCCAGGAGTTGATTTGTATTCCAGAAAGGTCTTGATTCAAAAAAACAGCAGGGATATTATGCCCGAATATCTGCGTTTTGTGAAAGGCGTCATCGACTCAGAGGAAATCCCTTTGAATATATCCAGAGAAACGGTTCAGAATGACATAAAAATAAACAGGATAAAGAAACACATCATAAAAAAACTGATTGCCAAGTTAGTGCAAATAAAAAAGGATGACAGGGAGCAATACCTGCGGATTTGGGGCCATTTCAACAAACATATAAAAGAAGGCATTATCAGTGATTTTGAGAATAAAGACAGATTATCACAGCTTTTGATCTTCCATTCTTCAAAGAACAAGGAGGAATATACGGATCTGGACTCTTACAGAGGACGGATGCCTGAGGGACAGAAAGAAATTTACTATGCGAGCGGGCCGGATATGAAAGCCATTGAGAAGAATCCGGCACTGGAAGCTTTTATGAAAAAAGACATTGAAGTCCTTTATCTCGACGACCCTTTGGACGAGTTTGTGCTCGAGCATCTCAGGGAATACAAAGAAAAAGCTTTTAAAATGGTGGAGAGCGCAGAGATTGAGGTGAAAGAGGAAGACGAGAAGAAGAGCAAAGCCTATATGGAAGAAGTAAAAAAATTCGTCACATATTTAAAGGACCTGTATGGGGAAAAAGTCGCTGATGTCCGGGTATCAAAAAGGCTTGTGGACAGCCCGTGCATGCTGGTCCATCCTTCTCGCGGCCCCTCTGTCCAGATGGAAAGAATCATGAAAATGGCCGATAAGGAATACCAGTTTTCAAAAAAGGTCTTTGAAATCAATCCGGATAATAAATTGATCAAAGAGATGGTCAGGGTCCATAAAAATGACCCAAAGTCACAAAGCCTGAACCAGCTGGCGTTTCAAATGCTGGACAATATGATGCTCAGAGAGGGAATGGTCGAAGACGTAGATTCAGTCGTGTTTAGGATTCAGGATATCATGCTGCAAGCCGCACAAAAAATCCGGACATCTTCAGGGAAAAAGACAACAGAAGAAAAGTAAATGGGAAAAACCTATGTCATTGTTGTCGCAGCAGGAAGGAGCCTGCGTTTTGGTTCAGACAAGCAGAATGCTCTCATAAGAGGCAAAACAGTATTGGACAGAGCTCTTGAAAGTCTGCAGCAGCACAGGGAAGTGGACGAGATCGTACTGGTCCTGAATGAGAAAAAGGCCGAACACGGGCAGTACAGCAAGTATTCCAAGGTGAGAAAAGTCGTTCCGGGAGGTCTGCGAAGGCAGGATTCAGTAACGGCTGGTTTTAAAGAGGTGGGGACGGATCCGGAGAACGTGGTCCTTATTCATGACGGGGCAAGGCCTCTTGTCAAACAGGATCTGGTTTCCCGGGTCATCAAAGCTGTGCGGAAAAAAGGAGCGGCGGTTCCTGTCCTCCCCATTCAGGACACGGTTAAATCTGTCAGAGAAAATATTGTTGAGAAAACACTTGAGAGAAGCCGGCTTTACAGGTGCCAGACTCCACAGGGATTTCGCTATTCTGTCTTAAAGCCGGCTCTGGAGAAAGCAAAAAAGGACGGTTACTACAGCACGGATGAAGCCTCTCTTGTGGAGAGGGCAGGCGGAAGGGTGACGGTTGTTCCTGGTGATTATACAAACATAAAAATAACTTTTCCGGAAGACATTCACAAAGCGGAGGTCTTTGTTGAAGAATAAGGTCGGGATTGGGTATGATATCCACAGGCTCGTTGAAGGAGAAGAGCTGTATTTGGGCGGAGTCAAAATCCCGTTTCCAAAAGGGCTTCTGGGTCATTCTGACGGAGACTGTTTGATCCATGCTATAGTTGACTCTGTTTTGGGGGCGGCAGGAAAAGGGGATATTGGGACGATTTTCCCTGACACGGATCCAGAGTATAAAAACATCTCCAGCAGGAAAATATTAGAGGACGTCATGGAGATGATGAAGACTCAGGGTTGGAAGATAGTAAATATAGACTCAATCATCATTGCAGAGGCACCGAGGATGAGGCCCTTCATACCTGAAATGAAAAAGATTCTTTGCCCGGTTCTGGAGTTGAGTGAAGAAGGCCTCGGGATAAAGGCCAAGACCAATGAGGGGATAGGAGAATTGGGGAGAGGGAATGCCATTGCAGCCTGGGCTGCTGCTTTTTTAAAAAAGCCCTGAATCACACAGCCAGGAATATTCATATGATAAGAAGCATAGCAAAGAAACCTGATTTATTAGAGGGGGCTTCATGAAGAAAGTGAGAGTCCGCTTTGCGCCCAGCCCTACAGGATACCTGCATGTCGGCAATGCAAGAACAGCGCTTTTTAACTGGCTTTTTGCCCGTCAGAATAAAGGAGTGTACATCTTAAGAGTCGAGGACACGGATATTGAAAGGTCTGAGCGAGAATACGAAGACAGATTGATCAAGGATCTCGGGTGGTTAGGTCTGGATTGGGATGAAGGCCCGGATAAAGGGGGAGACTACGGCCCTTACAGACAGTCACTGAGGGTCGATCAGTACAACGCCTACGCACAGGCTCTTATCGACCAAGGTAAAGCCTACTATTGTTTTTGCAGCCCGGAGGAATTGAAAAGGGAAAGAGAAAAGGCCCTTGCCCAGGGAAAGACTCCGGTCTACAGCGGCCGGTGCCGCGGTCTTCCTGTCGGGGAGTCTAAAAAAAGAGTGAAGGCCGGGGAAGAAGCGGTTGTGAGGCTGCTCACTCCGGATAAAGGGATCCTGACTTTTCATGATATTGTCCGGGGTTCTTTATCGTTTCAATTAGGGCTTATCGGTGACCCGGTGCTTATCCGGTCTAATGGGACCCCGTCCTATAATTATGCGGTTGTGATAGATGATGCTCTAATGAAGATAAGCCATGTCATCAGGGGGGAAGACCATCTTATCAACACAGTAAAGCAGCTTCTGCTGTATAAAGCCCTCGGATTCGACCCCCCGCTGTTTGCTCATCTTTCGATGGTCATGGGAAAGGACAACACACGCCTCAGCAAGCGTCATGGAGCGACATCTGTCTATCAATTCAGCCAGCAGGGCATTCTTTCCTTAGCTCTTTTTAACTACTTGGCGCTCTTGGGATGGTCTCCGCCGGATGGCAGAGAGGTCCTGTCAAAAAAAGAACTCGTTGAAGGATTCGATCTCACAAAAGCAAGCCGGTCAGCTGCGATTTTTGACTATGACAAACTCTACTGGATCAACCGGCAGCATATCAAACAGCTTTCGGAAAAAGAGAAAGCTGAAAAAGCTTTAATAGAGCTCAAAAAGGCCGGCTATTTACCAGAGAGACTGAGTCACAGACAATGGCATTGGCTGGAGAAGGCAGTCGTGCCTCTGAGCAGAGGAATCAATAAATTTTCTGATATAGCGGAAAAGTTCTCGATCTTTTTTAAATTCTCTCCGGAAAGTATGACAGTTGAAGCCCGCAGAGTGTTGGAGACAGACTGCGGAAGAAAAGTCGTCATTGCTCTTTATGAGAAGCTGAACAGGGAAAAGAAAATTGACTTTGATAGACTTTCTCTGATCAGTGGTGACATAAAAAAAGAAACTGGATGCAAAGGAAAGGATCTTTTTCACCCCCTCAGAGTGGCCCTGACAGCGCAGATTTCAGGTCTTGATTTGGATACATTTATTCCTTTGGTGGAGGAAGGTTCACAATTGGATTTCCCGGTGCCCATAAAGGGCTGCGCTCAGAGAGCGGCAGAAGTATCCCGTTTTATTCATGGCGTCTGAGATCTGGCTTCAGGTTGATCCACCCGTTAAAGTAAGATACAAGGAAGAAGAGGAGCATAATAATGAGAGAGGCGGTCATTGATTTCCAAATCCCCAGCTTGGTGATCAGCATGGGAGAGAAGGCCGTTATAAAACCTCCTCCAAGGAAGGGTTCGTAGATCATCTGTTTGAACCCGAATGCCTTAGCCGTATCCGTTTTGTAGAGAGGGTCTACGACACGAAGAAGCAGAAGCCCGACCGCAGTCACACCTGTCTGCATTCCGAATTCTGTGATACCCCGCTCAAACCAGAAATTTCGAAACATGCGCGGAGCCAGAAAAGCAGCGCAGAATACCATCCAAGTGATACCCGTAGCCATGATGATCAAGAAGGGCCAGAAATTGGCTATGAACACATCCAGTTTTATGGTTGCAATGGCTGATAAGATTAATATATCTAGGGAAAATCCGAGAATCCGGTCAAAGGTACTTTTATCGTAGTATTTGTCTATTTTAAATGCGATTGAGATTTTTTGAACAATGAGGCCTCCTATCATGGCCAGCGGGAACAGGGGGAATTTATCGAATTCTGAATGTATGGCCTGAAGGCCTGACAGGAAGGCCCAGCCTATGGCAATAGCGATCGCCACAATAGCAAAGTGGAGGCTCAAAGGTTCGATAGTCTCTAAGGCGACTGTGGCTGTGGCGATAGAGAATCTTTTGTCTTTTGGGATAAGCCCCTTTTTCTTGAACCTGGGGATTCCTTTCTTAACACTGAGATGGGTGCAGTAGTCTCTGCGGATAGCGATATTAATCAGGATCATTCCTCCGATGACAGCTGTGAGTATGCCCACGGTCGCAGACATAAGTGCCAGATCCCCCCCGGCCGAAAACCCATAGCCTTTGAAAGCGTCTTTCATCCCGACAGCCGTACCGTGGCCTCCTGAAAAACCGACCTCGACAATACAGGCAAAAAGCTGATGTACTTTGAACAGGGGGACAAGGATAAGCCCTGTGACCAGGAGCGCAATAAAATACTGCCCCATACCGGCGATGGTGCCAAAACAAAGCTGGGACCCTCCCGCGTCCCATATTTTTCTTATACCGGGAATGTTCACGCCCAGAAAAAGAGTGGCAAAAACGATATTGATGAGCACTCCCGGAAGGGGGGACCAGTGCTGTATGACCCAGTCAGGGATGAGGGCCAACCCATAGGGGCCGCAGGCAAGCGCGATAAAACCGGCAATAATGGCTGAGGGGAGGAAAAGGGTCTGAAGAATTTTTATGTTTGCTCTGAGGATCTTGCCCAATAAGAGAAAGAAAGAGAGAATACACAGGCTGAATAAAAAATCCATATACAAGCCTCCTCAAACAACTATTATTCACAAAACAGCAAAATAGTAAAACGTAATATTTGATAACAGCGCCTTTTTGGTATAGATTAGATTTTATGAGGAACGGCTGTGGATAAAATCGCAAGAATACATCCTGTTCTGGAAATCATCAGGAACTCCCCAAAACGGATCCATAAAATCATGCTTCAGAGAGATATGAAGAAACACCCGTTTAAAGAAATCCTTTTATTGGCAAGAAAAGAAAATATCACGGTGGTATGGGCTCCCAAAAAAAGGATGGACCGGGAAGACAGCCGTCATCAGGGAGTTGTTGCTTTTATTTCTTCAAAAGAATTCACATCCCTTGATTCCCTGCTGTTTTCTTCTGAGCTTCCTTTTCTTCTTCTTTTAGACCGGATAGAGGACCCTCAGAACCTGGGAGCTCTGGTGCGTACAGCCGAGGGAGCCGGAGTGGACGGGATCATCCTGCCTGAAAGGCATTCAGCTGGATTGACGACAGCCGTCCATACGGTTTCAGCAGGTGCTTTGGAACACATGAATATAACCAGGGTTAAAAACCTGGCCAGGACCATGGATGCATTAAGGAAAAAAGAGATCTGGTTGGTCGGAGCCGAGGAGGGGGGCGGCAAGTTCTGGTATGAATTCGACTACAATGTTCCTGTAGGTATAGTAATGGGTTCTGAAGGAAAAGGCCTCAGGCGCATTATCAAGGAAAAATGTGACGAAATACTCTCTATCCCTCTTGGAGGTGAGGTCCATTCATTGAATGTGGCTTCTGCGGCTTCTGTTTTTTTGTTTGAAGTGGTCCGCCAAAGAAAAGGAAAGAAATATTGATGGAGTCTTAATTGAATAAAACGTGCTTCCTCTGCGTATATCAAGATAGAAAGAGTAAGAAATGCCCGGAGAAATCGTATTGGAAAACACCCTGGTTATCCAGAAAGCCGAGGTATTGAATATGGAGAAGGGAAAGGCCTCTGAGAAAGATATTTTAAGGGCGGCCGCCGGGGGAAACAAGCAGGCTTATCAAAAAATCGTCACTCGATACAAAAGCACAGCTTTTTATGTGGCGCTGGGTTTTGTCAAAAATGTTCAGGATGCTCTGGATATTTCTCAAGATGCATTCATCCGCGCTTTTCGCAAGATAAAAAAATTTGATCAGAGCAAAGCTTTTTATCCATGGTTTTACATCATATTGAAGAACCTGTGCCTGGATTATTTGAGGAAGCAGCGCAGAATGAGAGAAATCCCCATAGAAAAGATCAACGTGTTTGAAGATGAAAGCAGAAACCTGGAAATAAGGGATGCTCTCTGGAAGGGGATTGAGATGCTTCCCCTGGTACAGCGGGAGGTCATTATACTGAAATATTTCCATCAGTACTCTTATCAGGAGATTGCAGAGATCATACAAAAGCCCATAGGAACGGTCATGTCTTCTCTTTATTATGCCAAAAAAAAATTGAGGAAAATCTTAACTCCTTATCTGAAATGGAGCAGCAGTGTTGAAATGGAGAAATAAATGAGACATGATGACATAAAAAAAATGGTCTACCTTTACCATGACGGCGAACTGGGAGAAAAGGATAAGAGAGTCGTGGAGCAGCATATAGAGGAATGCCGGGAGTGTAGAAAGGAGTTTGAAGAAATGAAAAAATTGGAGGAAGTTATGGATAAAATGGAATTAAAACAGCCACCCAAGGAAGCATGGGAGAAATATGAGTCATCTGTTTATAACCGCTTGGAAAGGAACATCGGATGGATATTTCTTTCCATCGGCGCTATGATTTTTCTTTTTTTTGGTGGTTATAAGCTGATGGAGGGCCTTATCAAGGATTCCGGTTTTCCGCTGATATTGAAGTTAGGCATCCTGGCGGCCCTCACAGGCATTGTGATACTGATTGTGTCTTTAGGGAGAGAACAGCTTTTCTCCTATAAGAGGGAACGGTATAAGGAGATTAAAAAATGATTTTAGTGAACACAGATGAAGTCTATGGGAAAAGAATCACAAAAGTACTTGGCCTTGTCCGAGGGAATACCATAAGAGCACGCCATATAGGCCGCGATATTAAAGCCGCTTTAAAAAATCTTGTAGGGGGCGAAATAACCGATTACACAAAGATGATGGCGGAATCAAGGGAGCAGGCTCTGGACCGCATGGTCGAGGAAGCCGAACAATTAGGAGCCGATGCAGTCATAAACGTCCGGTTTACGACCTCGATGATTATGCAGAGCGCCTCTGAAATCTTAGCTTACGGTACGGCCGTTAAGATCGAGTAGGGGAAAAGAGGCCTATGTTTAAAAAGCTGGTCCTTATCTTGATCCTCATGGTGATTTTATCCTTGCTGTTTTTTGTTTCCACAGAATTTGGCGGGTTCCTGTGACCTTAAATTTCATTTGATAAAGACAGCCCGCTTTTCTATAATGATTTAAAGGGAGGATCCTATGAAAAAGAGGATGATTTTTGTATTTCTTTTGTTTGTTTTTCTGGGGATGACCTTTTTTTGCGCGAAAAAAGTTTCTGAACTAAACAAGGCTGATGTGGTGGCGCTTCTTGAAAATATAAATCAATCTCCCCTGGCAGTTGAGATAAAGGTCGAAGAATCCGGAATAAATATTGAACGAGGTAAAGGAAGGTCTCAATATTTGATAACTCTCATAAACCCTGAAGTCAGTTTCAGTACAGCTGTTTACAAACACTTGGATATGAAGGTCCCTGAATTCAGAGTTCCCGTAAATATGGGAAACATGGTGATGGCCTATACTCCTTCGAAAAAGAATCTCACGTTAAAATCTGTGGGGAAAATGAAGTGTACCTTGGCGCTGTCAGACATATTGCAGGATTTTAAGGTTAAGAAAGCCGGAACGGATAAAGAGCCGCCTGAGGTCACTTTTAATTACAGTCTGGGAAATGCTGAACTGGAAGGATATGACTTAAGTTCCCTGATTGATGCAGGGGGAAAGAGCTTTGAGGACGTATTGACTGAATTTATTTCTTCAAACAAAAACATAAAGGTAAGAGCTGACGGATTCGCAGCCGGGTTCGTGATTAAAGGAGAACAGGGGGGAACTGTGAGTTTTTCAATCAAAGGCATGGAAAGCTCTTCCCAGTTTGAACCGGAACTTTTTAAGGCTTTTATCCAGAAACAAGATTCCGCAGAGATTCTCTCCGGTGCTCTTAAGAAAAAAGCCCCATTGGTCGATGTAACCGCATCTTTTAATGGGATGGATTTTATACTAAGTTTACCGGGAAAAGAAATTCAGGCGGGTTATGAAGGGGCCGGATTTTTCTATTCTTTGAAACCATCGAGACATGGGGATGCTTTTGATTTTGTCAGTGGATGGGATCTGAAAAGTGTCCGTGCAGAGGGGATACCTGATCCGTATAAAGTTCTGGCCAAGTTAAATGAGATGGGATTCAAATTTTCTATTGAAAACCTGTCGCCGGAATTTATCAGTGCCTATTTTGATTTAGTCAAGACAGCGCAGTCAGTGAGCACATCTGAAGACGCGGCTGCCCAGCAGGAACTGATGATGAAAGGCCCTGCTCTCGGAAACAAATTCATTGAGTCCAAACCTGTTATTAAGGTATCCCTCTCGCCTTTAGACCACTTTTTGGGCAAAGTCGAAGCACACGGAGAGTTTCAGTTTATCCGCATGGGACCTCCTGTAGGAAAAGCAGAGGCGAAGATATTTGATATCAATAAGATGGAACAAAATATCAAACAGAACTTTCCTCCTGAGAAAGCAGAGGCTCTCATAAGGTGGATCAAACAGGTGTTTGTTGTTGATGACAGCGGCCAGGGGGTCATGGTCTTTGAACTCAAAGAGGATGATGCCGCTCATTTCTATTTAAACGGGGAAAAACACGCGTACAGGCAGTAAAGGCCGGAAGGGTATTTTTTATCTTCCAGGCAAGCCGATATGAAATTCAGATATGGTCTGTGCTCCCTTCATGTCATCACGAGGAGCGCAGCGGCGTGGTGATCTCATGAAGCTTCGTTTCACAATGAGATTGCCGCACTCCCTTCATCAACCTCGACTTGTTTATCATACAGGTTAATGAGTCCGTGACCTGCTGAGCCGGGCTTGCAGGAAAGGTTGATTTAGGATATAGTTCTAAGAGAAAAAAGGAGATATAAGCATGAGAAAGACAATATACATAATGTTCGTTGTTCTTTTATTGACCATGGGGTGCATTGTTTATATCCCTTCTGACCTGAGTGACGAGCCTTATTATGATCGGTACGAGAGCAACTGGGACATGAGCCGTGTTTATGATTATCTGTCTCCTAACGGCTACTGGGTACAGCTCGCTCCTCATGGATATGTCTGGGTTCCCACATCGATCCGGTATAACTGGCGTCCCTATACATATGGACGGTGGGTATGGACGGATTATGGCTGGATGTGGATTTCGAATTACCAGTGGGGATGGGTCCCCTTTCATTACGGACGCTGGGGATACAATGCGCGTATTGGTTGGTACTGGGTCCCGGGGGATGTCTGGGCCCCTGCCTGGGTATCATGGAGATACAGCGATCTTTATATCGGCTGGGCTCCTCTCCCCCCTGATGCAACCTTTATGCCGGGAACAGGAGTGATGTTTCAGGGAGCCGGGATTCCCCACAACACTTGGATTTTTATACAGGCCAACTATTTCACTCATTACAGCATCCAGTCTTATGTTCTTCCCTTTGAAAGAAATCCGACCATCATCAATATGACGGTTTTAAAAACATCCCTGCGGATGCACAAAAACCGTGTATACAATGAAGGACTGGACGCCGGATTTGTGGAAAACGTCACAAAAACACACGTTCGAAAGTATGAGCTGCAGCAAAAAGGCACGGCTGGGCCTACCAGGATCGAGGGCGGCCGGGTGAGTGTCTTCAATCCGGAGTTTTCCAGGGACAAAACTGTACGGCCGGATAAAGTTTTGAGTGAAAGAGAGGCTGAGGACCGCATACAGCAGCGGACAACCACCAGGTTGCATGATTTGAGGGAATCAGATATCGAGCGGCGTCACCAGGAGGAGATGAAGCGGATCGAAGCCACACAGCAGAAGGAAGTGGTTAAGATAAGAAGGGACATGCAAAAAGAAACATCCAAAGCGCGCAGCCAAACAGAAAAAGCCAGGGTTCAAAAAGAGTATGAAGCAAAAATAAAGAAACTCAAGGAAAGGCATACCACTGAGAAAAGAAACGTGAGAGCGCGGCACGAGACCGAGACAAAAAAAATCAAAAAGAAGAAGAGATAAAAGTAATTATTCGTATTTCAGGCTGTCCGCAGGATTGGAAGAGGCCGTTTTTAGCGCCTGGTAACTCACTGTAAGGATGCCTATTTCTTTTGTGCGGACTTCAGCCGAGTAGATGCTCTGGAGCGATTTCTTTGAATGTGTTTCTCAAAAAATCGAGTACCTGCTAGGACCTTCCTTTTTGAAATTGAACATCCCGTCTTTTTTTAATACTATGGATATAGGAAAATGAGCTCTCAAAATAAATTCGAAAAGGATTTTTATGAGGTCCAGCGCAGACAATGGCAAAAAAGTCTTTTTTTGCTCCTTATCCTTTTTGTGTTCTATTTTTTTCTGGTAGGATTCGTAGCCTTTGTTTTTATGATAAGCTTAGGCCTGTTTATACCGGGATTCTCGCTTTTTACCGGAGATAACCTGAAAAATTTTTTCCTTATCAACTTTTTCTTATCCATTGGTATAGCGGTCTTTCACTTTTACGATGCCCGTTTCCACGGCGCTCAATTCATACGGAAACGGCTGCTGGCTGAATGCCCGGATAAAGAGGACATATATCACAAAAGATTCATCAACACCGTAGATGAGATGCGTCTTGCTGCGGGCCTCCCCAGGGTTAATCCTTATATTATTTCAGCTTTTGCAGTCAATTCCATGGCTCTTATGGAAGCGGACAAAACTCCCACCATCATTGTGACCGAGGGGCTGCTGGCTGAGTTTACCAGAGACGAGCTTCAGGCCGTTATAGCCAATGAACTGGCCCATATCATCCGGGGCGACACTTTCTATATCACTCTCGTATGCTCACTGGCCAATTTTTTTGAGCGCCTGCGGGAGATGGCCGAACCTCAGGAAAAGCCTCAAGCCCAGATCGGAGAGATCCAGGATTCAGGCGGCGGAAATCCTCTGGTCTATGCGGCGACTTCCCTGTCGTCTGTTGTGATGCATCTTTTGAGCACGCTCGTCAGCCGGCAGAGAGAGCTCCTGGCAGATGCCGCAGCCGTTGAACTCAATCGGAACCCGGCGGCTCTGGCCCGGGCTATCTACAAAGCCCATGTGAGCAACTCTTTTATAGGAGATTTTAGTCTTTCCTACAGCCCTCTTTTTTTGGTACCTCCCGGGTCAAAAGGCATATCGGACGGTCTTTTCAGCCGGATTTTCAATTCACACCCCCCGCTTATGAAAAGAATACGGCAGCTGGCGGACATGGTCCCGACATCTCCGGCAAGAATTATTGGTGCGGTCCTGGAGGCCAGAAAAAAACGGGAAAAAGCCAGGTTCCTTCTCCATTCCCAGGAAGAGACAGCCGCCGGAAGGCAGGAAGGACCAGCTGCATCGGATGATATCCAGCCGGAAGAGGAAGCTGTATGGTCTGTCCGGGACCCTAAAGGGAAATGGATGGGGCCTTACACACTGGAGCAAATCCTGTCCCTGCGTTTTTTCACCCTGCGGATCCGGACGAAAAACATTCCGGAAGATATCGAGGCCACGGCCGGAGAGTTTCCTCAAATCCGTACGGGCCTTCACAATCTGTACCATAAAAAACCCGTTAATCCGAAAAAATACAACAAATGCCCGCGCTGCCGGATGCCGCTTACAGACACTTTCTATGAAGGGGTGGTCTTAAAGATCTGTCCTTCCTGCGGAGGCAAACTTGTTGACTCGGCTGTTGTCGGCCGGATTATTGCCCGCAAAGAAGTCGCTTTCTCTGATTATCTCCTTCAAAAAGCTGCTGACTTCAGGAAGAATTTTTTGCTGAATCCAGCCGGAATCAGGAAGATCAGCAGGGAAAAAACTCCGGACATATACTGCCCGATCTGCGGCTTGAAAATGCAGCCAAGGCCTTTCACGTATCAGTATATCATTCCCGTGGATAAATGTTTTCTGTGCCACAAGACCTGGTTTGATACAGACGAACTGGAGATCCTGCAGATCCTTATCGAGAAGCACTGAAGGGCTCCAAGGTATCCGTTTCCGTGATGAACCGAACCAAAAAATCATCATTTAAAGCAAGAAAAACTGTGGAAAACTATGGTTATCTTATAGATTATAAAGGAGATGCCTGGGCCCGACCCCTCGCCTCTCCTTTTTTTTTCCTTGAATTAGGATGGCGAAGGATAATAAAATTATATTTTAATATGTTTAAAATATTGGCTGATTATTCAAGTTTCTCTTTTTTAATTCCTACTTTTCGAGATCCTAAATTTGCTTGATTGCTACATTATTAAAAATGGCCGATTTTGGGCAATTTCTATTTTAAGGAGGGAAAATGATTGGTTTAACTAAAAAGGATAGGGATTGGTTTTTAATCTTATCTATAGCTGTCTTTTTAGTCACTTTATTTATCGGGCCGGCCTTCGCCAAAGCCCAGGGGAGAAAAGGTTATTATCGTTACCCGGCAATTCATGATGACCTGGTCGTTTTTGTATCGGAAGGTGACTTGTGGGCAGTGAGCCTTAATGGGGGTTTAGCTCGTCGCCTAACAACTCATCATGGTGAAGAGTCGCATCCGGCCATTTCCCCTGACGGAAAGACCTTAGCTTTCTCTGCCCAATACGAGGGGCCGACCGAAGTCTATACGATGCCGCTGGAAGGCGGTCTCCCCCAGCGGCGGACCTTCTCCGGCCAGACGTCAACAGTAGTTGGTTGGACGCTCTCAGGTAAAACTATCTACGCCACCAGCAAATATTCGACTCTTCCTGACACCCAGCTAGTTCTTCTTGACCCGGCCACCAATGAAGAATCCCTGGTTCCCTTGGCCCAGGCAGCTGAAGGTTGTTTTACTCCCGATGAGAAAATGCTTGTTTTTACTCGTCTTCCTTTCCAAGGAAGTTACACCAAGCGATACAAGGGAGGAACGGTTCAAAATCTTTGGAAATTTGACCTGGCCAATCCTCGAGAAGCGGTGCCTCTAACGGCAGATTACCCCGGAACCAGTAAAAACCCGATGTCTTGGAAAAACAGGATTTATTTCGTCAGCGACCGCAGCGGCACCATGAATTTGTGGTCGATGAACCTAGATGGTTCCGACTTAAAACAGCTTACTTTTCATAAGGGATACGATGTAAGTTCGCCCTCCCTCCATAATGGCCGCATTGTTTATCAACTGGTGGCTGATCTTTA